>ERZ772908.7-NODE-7-length-72042-cov-21.0521_pt1 | contig 72042 bp, 44 predicted proteins | sample MGYA00512121_ERZ772908 | MGnify/ENA primary metagenome ERZ772908 (study PRJEB29015, sample SAMEA2738084) | human oral metagenome | biome: human oral; feature: human-associated habitat; material: saliva | place: China | collected 2264 ... | reverse complement strand
GCTCCAGGTTACGCTTGCCCACGTAGCAGAAGGGGCACACAATATCGGACCAAATATCAATACGCATGTTATCTATTCCTTTCACACTCGGATGCGGCATCTACCGCAACTGTACACTCACCTAACACCCCTGCCGCCGAGATTATTCCCCAGCACTTATTCCTCAGTTTTTCTTCCAACCGGGTACGGCAAAGCCCCCTCGAACCGGTCCGTAAAGGAACCGGAGCCAAGGGGGCTTAGCACACGCAATATACGCGACCCTATCGGCGGGCAGTTGCCGAAGCGCTCGTCGTAGCAGCCGGCGCGGTCGTCGCCGCCGGAGCCGCCGTCGCACGAGCCGGCGGAGCAGTCGTTGCCGCCGGAGCCGTAGTAGCCTGCTGGCTAGCCGCTACCTCATCCTCATAGCGGGTCGGTGCCTGAGTCGGAGCCTCAGTAGTAGGCTCCGGGGTGGGGGCCTCGGTGGTCGCCTCAGGTGACGGGGTGTTCTCCTCCGGGGTGGGGGTCGGCGAAGGAGCCGCCGCCTTAATCTCTTCCTCAGATGCGTCACCGTAGTAGTCGCGAATCGTCACCGCAGTCAGGCCGCGGTCATCGAGCAGGCCCTTCACCTTATCCAGGATCGGGATGATCGTCTCGTAGTTCAGGTGACCCAGCACGATCTGCTGCGGGAGCATGTAGCGGATGCAGCGCGTGTAAATCACGCGGGCGCTCGTCTTCGCCTCATCGCCGGTAGTGCCGTTCCACATGACCGGGCGGGTAAAACCAATCTCACCGGCAGCCTTCAGCACCGCATCGTTATAGCGGCCGTACGGCGGGCGGAAGTACGGCTTCGACGAGACACCGAACATGCTCATAATCTCGTCTTCGTTACGCTGCAGCTCTTCCTTCACGCCCTCAGCGTCCAGGGTGGTCAGGTCGGCGTGGCTGTAGGTGTGGTTCGCAACCTGAATCTGACCGCTCTGAACCAGCGGACGCAACAACGACACATGCTCCTTAAAACCGGTGTAAGAAGCGTTAATGAAGAACGTCAGGCGAGTATTCGTGCGCTTCGAGAACTCAGCGTAGCCGCGAATCGCCTCCGGGCTCGCGCCGTCATCAACAGTCCACGCAACATACTTACCCTCACCAATAAGAGAGTTGCCGATGCCGGGCCATTCGCGCGGCTTATCAACCGGGTTGCCAGCAGCGGCAACGGTCGGCGAATTCGTAGGTGCGGGGCGAGTAGCAGCAGTAGTCTCGCCGCCAGCCTGATACGGAGTGAAATTACCGCTGGTGCCGTCGTAGTCATTCGACTTCTTCGAGCAGGCAGCAATCAGCGGAAGCATAGCAGTGCCGAGCACAAAAAGTCGGCGGTTAGGCTGTGAGTGGGTCATACTCTCCAGGATAACGCCCCCACCTGCAAGGAACGAATCTGAACGGCGAATACACCCCTAAATAATGCGCACATCACACCGCGCGCTCAGCACCACAGTATTAATAGGTATAAAAACTAGGTATAAGAACACAAAAATCAAGAAGCCGCAAGCCGGTAACGCTCCGCTAAACTAGTGGGATGGAGAATCTGGGCACTCACGAACTGCGCAACCTTGTGAACGATGCTGCCGACGAGGCAGTCAACATCGGCTACCGCGTTGCAGACCGGCTGCACAGGTGGCGTGAAAAGCGCGCCATCGCCGCCGGCCGCGAACCCATCCTCGTGCCCTCCGAAGGCTACGGACGCGCCCCCTCCGACGGCAACCCCGGCTGGGTCCGCATCATCGCCCGCGCACTCTACAAGACGGTCAGCCTCGAACGCCTGCTGCAGGTCGTAGAAGGCACCCAAGACACCGCCAGCCCCATGCGCGGCTGGCGCTCCTTCACCGCAATCGCAATGTCCGATGCGCCCGTCACCATCGTCATCGACGGCACCAAGTACGAAGCGTACACCGACCGCGGCGGCGTGCTCGACGTCAAACTCAGCATCGACCTGGAACCCGGCATGCACGAAGTCATCATGTACGTGCCCGGCTCCCGCGCCGTAGCAACCAGCGTCTACATCGTTCCCGAAAGCCAGAAGCTCGGCGTCATCATGGACGTCGACGACACCGTCATGGTCACCATGCTGCCGCGCCCCCTGGTTGCCGCCTGGAACTCTTTCATCCTCGACGAGCACGCACGCATCCCCACCCCCGGCATGGCGGTCATGACCGACCGTATCCGCCGCAGCCACCCGGATGCGCCGTTCATGTACCTGTCCACCGGCGCCTGGAACATCACCCCGACCCTGCGCCGCTTCCTCAGCCGCAACGGCTACCCGCGCGGCACGTTCCTGCTCACCGACTGGGGCCCCACCCCCGACCGCTGGTTCCGCTCCGGAACCAACCACAAGGTCGAGTCCCTGCGCCGACTCGCCGAGGAATTCCCGCAGATGAAGTGGATCCTCGTCGGTGACGACGGGCAGCGCGACCCGTACATCTACAACGGCTTCGCGGTACGCTACCCGGACAACGTGGCGGCAATCGTCATCCGCAACCTGACGGTGGGGGAGACCATGCTCGCCTCCGGTCGCGTGTGGAGTGACTACCGTGCCGAACAGATGATGCGCTCGCCGCTGTGGATTGAAGCCACCGACGGCGTAACGCTCAGTAAGAAGCTGCGTGAGCTGGGTCTGATCGATTTCTAGCCGGCTGTGTTTCTCCTGCGCCTCACCGGTTGCTAAAACCAGTGCCGATACCCAGTAAACCCACCGCAAATACCGCGAAATACCGGTATATGCGGTGGGTTTTGGTGTTTCAGAGGAATTAACCAACTTAAACCCACGACACACCGGCTCATCAAAAAGAGTTAAAAATCTTTTCTACAGCTTTAATCACACAGCTTAAACCCGCTCGAAGGGGGTTAACCCTCGCCTTTAAGAAAGTCCGTTCTGCTTTAAAACCGCGCCGTTCCGCGCAAGAACGGGTGAGTCTTAAGATCTCTTTAAAATCAAGCCCGAATCTGCCGGGTTTTATGCCCCCGAAAGCATACATGAGGTTAACCGAACCTCAACTTGGCGGGCGCGTGAACCCTTAAAAATCCTGACCAACTTAAACCCCACCTGTGGATAACCCGGCGCACCCCGCGAAAATCCAACGAACTAGCCCCGCGGCAGGGTGTGGATAAGCTGTAGGCACCCCATCTTAAGTGGGTTCAGCTGTGGGTTTATCGAACGAAACACGCCCCTCACACCACATCATCTTGTGGTGAAGAAATTTCTCGACACTAGATGTAGTATTAATACTCGGTTCCACCACTACGGCACTTTTGAGCGCCCTGCCCCAGTGCAGGAAACCGCCACACCCCACTAGGAGGGGTAGCGGACGGCTACGCGCTCACCGTCAACACCGCGTGGAGAACCGCAGACGAAACACGCCAGATTCATTCACGAGATAACCCCGCCCGAGCGGGAGAAAGTAAGAGGCATTCCCATGGTAGTGACCGTGTACACCAAGCCGCAGTGCGTCCAGTGCAACATGACCTACCGCGCCCTCGACGCGAAGGGTATCAGCTACACCAAGGTTGATATCACCGAAGACGCTCAGGCCCTCGAAATGGTCAAGTCCCTCGGCTACATGCAGGCACCCGTCGTCATCGCAGGCGACGAGCACTGGTCCGGCTTCCAGCCCGACAAGATCAACGCTCTGGCAGCGTAACAACCCAGCCGAAACCCGCACCAACGGGAATCGGCACGGAACTCACACCGGCACACGAGAATAAGGAGTACACGTTGAGTACCGCCCTCACGCCCAACCCCGTCGACGAGCACGCAGAAATCCGCAAGATTCTTATGGATGCACGCAATGCCTCTGAGGGTCGAGCGACCGAGGTTCTGGACGACTCAGCGCCGCTCATCGTGTACTTCTCCTCCATCTCCGGTAACACCCACAAGTTCGTGGAGAAGATCCGTGCCCGCCGCCTCCGCCTGCCGCTGCGCACCGGCGAAGACACCCTCATTCTTGATGAGCCGTTCGTGCTCGTCGTCCCCACCTACGGCAAGCCTGAAGGCGCCGGTAACGTTCCCCCGCAGGTGGTTAAATTCCTGAACGTGGAGCAAAATCGCAACCACATGATCGGTGTGATTGGCTCCGGCAACACCAACTTTGGTCCGCTCTTCGGTATCGCGGCAGACATTGTCGCCAAGAAGTGCGATGTGCCCGTGCTCTTCAAGTTTGAGCTCATGGGCACCGATTCAGATGTAGAAAAAGTCAACGAAGGATTGGAAGCATTTTGGACGCAAAACTGCCCTCAGCACTAGAAACTCTCGGTGCGAGCCACAGCGGCAAGAGCGTGCCCGAGAAGTTCAAGGGTATGAGCTACCACGAACTGAACGCACTGCTGAACCTCTACGATGAGAACGGCCAGATTCAGTTCGATGCAGACCGCCAGGCTGCACGTCAGTACTTCCTGCAGCACGTCAACAACAACACTGTCTTCTTCCACGACCTGGAAGAGAAGATCGAGTACCTGATCGAGAACCAGTACTACGAGCCGGAACTCTTCGACAAGTACAACTTCCAGTTCATTAAGAACCTGTTCAAGCGCGCCTACGCCGTGAAGTTCCGATTCCCGACCTTCCTGGGTGCCTTCAAGTTCTACACCTCCTACGCGCTCAAGACCTTCGACGGTCAGCGCTACCTGGAGCGTTTTGAAGACCGCGTCTGCATGGTCGCACTGCTGCTGGCAGAAGGCAACGAGAAGCTCGCCGAAGACATCGTCGACGAGATTATCTCCGGCCGTTTCCAGCCGGCAACCCCGACCTTCCTCAACGCAGGTAAGAAGCAGCGCGGCGAGCTCGTCTCCTGCTTCCTGCTGCGCATGGAAGACAACATGGAGTCCATCGGACGCTCCATCAACTCTGCACTGCAGCTCTCCAAGCGCGGCGGCGGCGTGGCATTCGCCCTGACCAACCTGCGCGAGTCCGGTGCGCCCATTAAGAAGATTGAGAACCAGTCCTCGGGCGTTATCCCCGTCATGAAGCTGCTCGAAGACGCCTTCTCCTACGCAAACCAGCTCGGCGCACGTCAGGGTGCCGGTGCCGTGTACCTGCACGCACATCACCCCGACATCTACGCCTTCCTGGACACCAAGCGTGAGAACGCTGACGAGAAGATCCGCATCAAGACCCTCTCCCTGGGCGTTGTCATCCCCGACATCACCTTCGAGCTGGCGAAGAAGAACGAGGATATGTACCTCTTCTCCCCGTACGATGTGGAACGCATCTACGGCGTGCCCTTCTCCGACATCAACGTCTCCGAGAAGTACTACGAGATGGTCGACGATGCACGCATCACCAAGACCAAGATCAACGCGCGTGAGTTCTTCCAGACCATCGCAGAGATCCAGTTCGAGTCCGGCTACCCGTACGTGATGTTCGAAGACACCGTCAACCGCGCTAACCCCATCGCCGGTAAGGTCATCATGTCCAACCTGTGCTCCGAGATCCTGCAGGTTTCTGAGCCGTCCACCTACCACGCTGACCTCGGCTACGAGACCGTCGGTAAGGACATCTCCTGCAACCTCGGTTCGCTGAACATTGCACTGACCATGGACGGCGACGACTTCGGCAAGACCGTGGAAACCGCGATTCGTTCGCTGACCTCCGTCTCTGACCAGTCCGACATCCGCTCCGTACCCTCCATCGAGCGCGGCAACAACATGAGCCACGCCGTGGGTCTGGGCCAGATGAACCTGCACGGTTACCTGGCACGCGAGCACGTCTACTACGGTTCCGAAGAAGCACTGGACTTCACCAACATGTACTTCTACACTGTCGCCTACCACGCAATCCGTGCCTCCATGCAGATTGCTAAGGAACGCGGCCAGAGCTTCGAGGGCTTCGAGAACTCGAAGTACGCATCCGGTGAGTTCTTCGCCAAGTACATCGAGAAGGAATGGGAACCGCAGACTGAGCGTACCCGCGAACTGTTCGCTAAGCACCACATCCCCACCCGTGAAGAGTGGATTCAGCTGGCTGCTGACGTGGCACAGTACGGCATGTACAACCAGAACCTGCAGGCTGTTCCGCCGACCGGCTCCATCTCCTACATCAACGGCTCGACCTCTTCGATTCACCCGATCGCTTCGAAGATTGAGATCCGTAAGGAAGGCAAGCTCGGCCGCGTCTACTACCCGGCGCCGTACATGACCAACGAGAACCTGGACTACTACCAGGACTCCTACGAAATTGGTTACGAGAAGATCATCGACACCTACGCTGTAGCAACCCAGCACGTGGACCAGGGCCTGTCGCTGACCCTCTTCTTCCGCGATACCGCAACCACCCGCGATATCAACCGCGCCCAGATTTACGCATGGCGTAAGGGCATCAAGACCATCTACTACATCCGTCTGCGTCAGATGGCTCTTGAAGGCACCGAGGTTGAAGGCTGCGTATCCTGCATGCTCTAGCCCGAATGCTGTGACGCATTCAGCCTGAGCTGGCACACTATAACTAAAGACTGGAAGGGGCGGTTACGGTGAACACGCAAACCGCCTGCGCGACTGGCTGGGCGCGCGTGGGACCGTAACCGCCCCTTAAGAATCGGAGAATTACTAATGAGCGAAAAGGTGAAGCTCGTCGACCACGTGGTCGAGGCTATCAACTGGAACCGTATTGAGGACGAGAAGGACCTTGAGGTTTGGGATCGTCTGACCGGTAACTTCTGGCTGCCGGAAAAGGTGCCGCTGAGCAACGACGTGCCCTCCTGGAAGACCCTGACCGAGGAAGAGAAGCAGCTGACCATGCGCGTCTTCACCGGTCTGACCCTGCTGGACACCATCCAGGGTACTGTCGGTGCTGTGTCCCTGCTGCCGGACGCTGTGACCGCGCACGAAGAGGCCGTGTACACCAACATTGCGTTCATGGAGTCCGTGCACGCAAAGTCGTACTCCTCGATCTTCTCGACCCTCGCCTCCACCAAGGAGATTGACGAGGCATTCCGCTGGGCTTCTGAGAACGAGCACCTGCAGAAGAAGGCGAAGATCGTTCTGTCCTACTACACCGGTGACGACCCGCTGAAGAAGAAGGTTGCCTCCACCCTTCTGGAGTCCTTCCTGTTCTACTCGGGCTTCTACCTGCCCATGTACTGGTCCTCGCACGCGAAGCTGACTAACACCGCTGACCTGATTCGTCTGATTATTCGTGACGAGGCAGTGCACGGCTACTACATTGGCTACAAGTTCCAGCGCGGCCTGGCGAAGGAATCCGCGGAGCGTCAGGCAGAGCTGAAGGAGTACACCTTCAACCTGCTGTACGAACTGTACGAGAACGAGGTGGCGTACACCCACTCCCTGTATGACGGTGTGGGTTGGAGCGAGGACGTGAAGAAGTTCCTGCACTACAACGCTAACAAGGCTCTGATGAACCTGGGCTACGAGCCGATGTTCCCGGCGTCCGTGACTAACGTGTCCCCGGCGATCCTGTCGGCACTGTCCCCGAACGCTGATGAGAACCACGACTTCTTCTCGGGTTCCGGCTCTTCCTACGTGATTGGTAAGGCTGTGAACACCGAGGACGAGGACTGGGACTTCTAATGGGAACGGTAAAAAATAATCCTGAGAGTGCAGAAGGTTTGCTAGAGCCAAAGAACGGGTCTTCTAAAGTAGAGAATTCGTTGACTGCCCGTAGCCTCAAGAAGATAGAGAAGTCTAGCAATGATCGTATGGACGGACTAATAAATCGGCTGAGTGCATGCTGGAAACAAGCAGGCGAAGCTCCGGATTACATCCGTCCTGTGGCATTTATAACAACGCTGCTTCTTGTAGCTGGGATATTGGCTTGGCACATCATCATGTCTATACAAGAGCTAAAGCTTTTAGCGCCTGAATTGCTACCTCAGTTCAAGAAAACCTTTAACTGGGTATTTGTTCTGTTTGCATGTGCGCTCGTGCTTTGGGGCGGGCATGCAGCATATGTGAGCAACCGGTTTGATCAGCCACATGACCGACCTGTCCCTATTCAGGATAAGGCTAATCGTTAGCGTTATGTTGATTATGGGCGTCTCTACAGGAAGAACTTCTGTATAGCTGAGGTGGCGACGACACACAGCTGATGAAGCTTCCTCTGTTATGCACAGAAGGTGCCCCACTTGATTTTATCGAGTGGGGCACCCTTCTTCGTGCGACATCCATTTACTGTGATTCACGTTTTCTGACGATGATAGATGCATGCGTAGCTGAAGTGTGCGAGAATAATGGGACACAGAAAGGAGAGGAATCATGACTAACTTGAATGCTGTGCAACGAGCAAAGAAGCTTCGTGAGAAGTACCCTCAGATGTTCCCTGTTGACCCTTTTCGTATTGCTCAGGATTTGAATATTGAGATTCGTTATCTTCAGAATCCTGACCCCGATGTTGCAGGTACCATCTCTCGGGAGGGCGCTGATGCACCCGTTATTATTGCAGTAAACCCTAACGACTCTTTCTCTCGTCAACGGTTTACTGTCGCTCATGAACTGGGTCACTATACGAAGCTTCAAGAGGAAGGTAAGCTCAATAGCCGCTTGGGGTTTGTTGAGAAGCGAGATGAACTTGCATCTACGGGTAAAAATCCTGTTGAGAATGATGCGAATGAATTTGCGGCTGAACTTCTCATGCCTGAAAAGTGGATCAGGTATTGGCATGGAATCGGGATTGGATTTCAAGCAATCCGGAACGTATTGAATGTTTCTACTGCTGCGTTGGAAACCCGTTACCGATTTCTGAATCTGAGCCGTTAATGACGGAAATAAATGTAGAACAAGGAAAGACGAAAAGCGGACAGGAAGTAGAGGAAGCTAGTGAGCCTGCTGCCACTGAGGGTGCGGAGGAGGGTAATGACCTTGCTACTACAGGGGAAGTAGATGAAACTGAAGTAGACGAAGCTAATGAGCTTGCTGCTACTGCGTCTTCAGCTTCTCAAGATGACGTATTGGTGGACATAATAACCCCAGACCTTGTGCAAGAGCAGCTTACGTCTCTTCGGCTAGCGAACGAACAACATCGAAGCGATAACAAGGCACGTACCCAGATGATGGTTTGGGCTGAAGTGGTTGTTGCAGTTGTACTGTTCTTAAGTGCCATAGGAATTGGGGTCTACCTGTGGGCTTCGTTCTGGGTAAGGCAGGAGATGCCAGATTCGTCAGTTTTGATAACTTGGTTGTCTTCAACTGTCGTTGAGGTTATTGGAATCATGTACGTCATAGCACGGTATCTATTTCCTCAGTCAGGAACAGGTGAGGATACCAAGAAAGCTTCATCTGTAAAGAAAGATAGCTAGCATAATTTATGGATTGCATGTAAGACCCCTGTGTTTTCTGGATAGTTATCCATCTAGAAGGTGCGGGGGTCTTACTGTTTGACCTACCTGGAAAGCGCCAGGCTTCCCCGGTGTAACCTGGCGCGGAAGCGGGGGAGCGGACGCGGTTTTGCTGGTCCCAGCTGTCAGAATTTCCACCTTCACCCCGTAGCATAAAAAATTATTGATATATCGGGGTGCGGGGCGTACTGTTGGACTACTATCCCACAGCCCCGAAAGGAACACCCATGCGTTCAGTAATCATGGAAGCCCCCGGCAAGGTCGTCGTCAACGAAGTCGACAAGCCGACCCTGCTCGAACCCACCGACGCCATCATCAAGCTCGCAGCATCCTGCATCTGCGGCTCCGACCTGTGGCCCTACCGCGGCGCAGACGCAGAGCCCGTCGATCACCGCGCAATGGGCCACGAATACATCGGCGAGGTCGTAGAAATCGGCTCCGAGGTCACCACCGTAGCCCCCGGCGACTTCGTCGTAGGCTCCTTCTGCATCTCCTGCGGCGAGTGCGAAACCTGCACCGCAGGCTACCCCTCCCGTTGCCTCAAGGCAATCGCAGCAGGCGACACATTCATCGGCATGCGCTCTAACGGCACCCAGGCAGAATACGCCCGCGTACCCTTCGCAGACGGCACCCTCGTCAAGACCCCCGCGACCCCCACCGAAGAGCAGATTCCGCACCTGATGGCGGCATCCGACGTGCTCGGCACCGGCTGGTACGCAGCAGACGCAGCGCAGGCAGGCCCCGGCAAGACCATCGTCGTTGTTGGCGACGGTGCAGTCGGTCTGAGCGCAGTCATCGGCGCTAAGCAGCTCGGCGCGGAAAAGATCATCATCATGTCCCGCAACCCCGAACGTCAGGCGCTTGCTAAGGAATTCGGCGCAACCCACATCGTGGAAGAGCGCGGCGAAGAGGGCATCGCCAAGGTTCTGGAGCTCACCGACGGCGTGGGCGCACACGGCGTTGCGGAGGCTGTTGGCTCCCAGCAGTCCTTCGACCAGGCACTCGGCTGCGTACGCCACGGCGGTTACATCGGCTTCGTGGGCGTGCCGCACGACAGCGCCATCGGCACCGATAAGCTCTTCGACAAGCAGGTTCACCTGGAGGGCGGCCCCGCCCCCGTGCGCAAGTACCTGCCGACCCTCATCGACCTGATTTACAAGGGCGACATTGAGCCCGGTAAGGTATTTGACCTGGTTCTGCCCATCGACGAGGCAGCTAAGGGTTACGAGGCAATGGACCAGCGTACCGCCACCAAGGTTCTGCTGACCATGCCGTAATAGCCGCTCGTATCGCCGGTTCTTGTACTTTCTTGTACTAGCAACCCGGCGCGTATACGCTACTAATCCCCGCACCGACCCTGTTCACTCCATGTGAGCGTAGGGTACCGGTTGCGGGGATTCGTGCATTAAAAATTGAGTTTATTTGTCGGAGTCCGGCGAGGTGAGGGACAAATGCGTGAGCCAAGGCATAGAATAAAAGAGCATGATTCGTACAACTCGAAGGATGACAATGACGAAGAAGCCTTTCCCTTCCGACCTCGAAATCGCACTTGCTGCAGATCTCTGGCCTATCAATAAGATCGCAGCGGACAACGGCATCAGCGAAGATCGCCTTGAGCCCTACGGCAAGTACGTTGCTAAGGTCCTCCTCGATGAAACCACCAACGCAGAGACCTCCCGCAAGCGCGGCTCCAAGTACATCGTGGTTACCGCAGTCACCCCCACCCCCCTCGGTGAAGGTAAGACCGCAACCTCCGTCTCCCTCGCACAGGGCTTCGCGCAGACCGGCCGCAAGGCAATCCTGGCGCTGCGCCAGCCCGCAATGGGCCCGACCTTCGGCATCAAGGGCGGCGCAGCAGGCGGCGGCTACTCCCAGATCGTTCCCATGGAGAAGCTGAACCTGCACCTGACCGGCGACTTCCACGCCGTCACCGCAGCACACAACCTGCTTGCCGCCATGATTGACAACCACCTGCACCACGGCAACGAGCTGCGCATCGACCCGCGCGCAATTGAGTGGCGCCGAGTCATCGACATGAACGACCGCTCCCTGCGCAACATCGTCGTGGGCCTGGGCGAACGCATGGACGGCGTGACCCGCCAGACCGGTTTCGACATCACCAGCGCCTCCGAAATCATGGTGATTCTCTCGCTGGCAACCTCCTTCAAGGACCTGCGTGAGCGCCTGGCAAAGATTGTTATCGGCCTGAACTACGACGGCGAGCCCGTCACCGCGGCCGACCTGAAGGCTGACGGCGCAATGTCCGTCATCCTGGCGGACGCAATCAACCCGAACCTGCTGCAGACCCTGGAGCACACCCCCGCCCTGATTCATGCGGGCCCCTTCGGCAACATCGCAACCGGTAACTCCTCCGTGGTCGCCGACTACGTTGGCCTGGAGTACTCCGACTACGTGATTACCGAGGCTGGCTTCGGTGCCGACATGGGTGCGGAGCGTTTCTTCAACGTCAAGTGCCGCGTCTCCGGCCTGAAGCCCGACGCAGCAGTGCTCGTCGTCACCGTGCGCTCCCTGAAGTCCCACTCCGGCCTGTACAAGATCGTTCCGGGCAAGCCCCTGCCCGAAGGCATGCTGCAGGAAAGCCCCTCCGACGTGGAGAAGGGCGCAGAGAACCTGAAGAAGCACATCGAGATTGTGCGCAACTTCGGTGTTCAGCCGGTCGTGGCAATCAACGCCTTCCCGACCGACTTCGAGTCCGAGCACGAGACCATCCGCCGTATCGCTGAGGAAGCTGGCGCTCGCGTCGCTATCCACCGCGGTGTGGCTGAGGGTGGTAAGGGCACCACCGACCTGGCGGATGTGGTTGCTGAGGCATGTGACGACGTTTCGGATCTGAAGTACACCTACGATCTTGAGGACTCCATCGAGACCAAGATTGAGAAGGTTGCGACCAAGGTCTACGGCGCGGACGGCATCTCTATCGCTCCCGCTGCCGCTAAGCAGCTGAAGCGTTTTGCTGAGCTGGGCTACTCGCACCTGCCCGTGGTTATTGCGAAGACACACCTGTCCATCTCTTCGGATGCAACTCTGAAGGGCGCACCGACCGGCTGGACCCTGCCCGTGCGCGAGGTTCGCCTGGCTGCAGGTGCTGGCTACGTTTACGCTATCTGCGGCACCATGCGCACCATGCCGGGCCTGAGCAAGAGCCCCGCAGCTGAGCGCATCGGCTTTGACGAGAATGGCGTGATGGTCGGCCTGTCCTAAGGCTTGTTCTAAAGCGGCTGTTCCAGCTGATTTATAGCTAGTGGAGGCGGCGCTCCTTCCCCACAGCGGGGGAGGGGCGCCGCCTTTGCTGTGCCCTATGGTGCTTTTGTGGAGTGCTCTGCCCCAGATACATGGATGTATGCGGGGCGAATACGAGGTGCGCAACGCTTGAGGGCGGGGAGAGCGGAGCTCTTGAAAATAGAGTGAAACTAGGTTGCAGCCAGGCTACAACCGGGCTGAAACTAGGCTGCAACCGGGCTGAAACTAGGGAGAGTGAAGGATCCTGAAACCCCTGGTGGAGGGGTCTTTCAACCTTTCATTGAGGCTTCTAGAGCGCCTGTTTTGAGGGTGAAATTGGTACGTGCTGGTTAATAATTGGGCTCTATTTGTGCTTAAAGGTCAGGTTTTATTAAACAATCTATAGAGGTTGATTTTTTAGTGACACACTGTCTTGCATTTTGTGAAAATATGGCATTGACTAGGTATTTTGCTTTTTGAAAGGGGTTTTAATGGGTGCACTCAGTGAACCTGAATGTGGGGCTGATGTTATTGTTTTGTAATAAAACCTCTACTTTAGGGGGTACCTACAGGGGTAAAACAGACCAATTGATTTTGCCCTCGCGCGAATAATTGTGCAGATTTTGAACGGTGAGCGGTACATTTTTTCCGGTTAATGAAGTTGCAACTACTTGAAGATACTTTTACCTTAACCCTCTACTTCCGCGGAATACCGGGCTAAAACCGGGCATTGAGCCTTCAAGATTGGTGAGCATGAAGCTCAAGTTAAAGGTGCACCGAAGTGCCAAAAGAGGGAAATTCTAAAATTATTTTGGGTGAAATAAGTCACATCAAAACTCGAAAAAAATGAAATTGGTACGTATGGATAGCCTAAAAAACAGCTATTTTTATTACAGAACGATTACATTGAGACTCAAGTCACTAAAACCGGCTCTCCGTACCAAATTGGGCGGTAAAACAGCCCCCAAAAAGTTCGCTACTATTGAGTCATCAAGTAATCGTGAGATTTCCAAAGTCCTCGGGTTGCTTGTGTTTGAGTGAGTGATAGATACCCCTGGGTGTCATGAGAAGCGACTGTGTATCGATGCGCAGTCGCTTCTCTGTTTAACTTTTGAATTTCACTGTTTGAATTTCGCTGGAGCCTCAGATAGACGGGACCTCGGCTAAAGCTTGTTCCGAGCGTGCTCCAGAATCTGTTCCCTGTGCATCCCGCACATTCAACGCCGAATGCGCTGATAGGGGAGCGAACCGCATAGGCGCATGCTGTGCGGTCACAACCCCTACACTGGAACTATGACTACTTACCCCGAACCCACCCTCATCTTTGAGAACCCCGAACTGACCGTCCGTGCGTTCAGCGTCTCCGAGATGGACAACAGCGTCTACCTCATCACCATGCGCGCCACCGGCGAGCAGGTACTCATCGACCCCGCAGACGACGCAGAAGAACTCTACGCCTACACCCTCGACGCGCTCCTGCACGACTGCCCGCAGCTCGAACTGGCAGACGGCGAAGAACGCCGCGTGCGCGTTATGGAGAGGGACGAGGACTTCAACTCCCTCAAGCCCCGCGCAATCGGTCTGACCGGCATCCTGGTCACCCACGGCCACTGGGACCACATCCGTGCCATTAAGGAGCTCGACCGCCTCACCGGTGCCGTCACCTCCGCAGGCGCCGCTGACGCAGCCGCTATTAAGGAGCAGGAAGACTACACCGTCGAAGAGGAGCTGACCGGCGGCGAAAGCTTCGACTTCTACCTCTCTGACACCGTCATCCGCGCCCTGCACGTGCCCGGCCACACCCCCGGATCCATCGTCTACACCCTCGAAACCACCTGGGAAGACGGCACTCCCGCAACCCTGCTGTTCACCGGCGACACTCTCTTCCCCGGCGGCGTGGGCAAGACTGAATCCCCGCAGCAGTTCGGCGAGCTCTTCTCCAATGTGCTCGAAAAGCTCTTCGGCGGCTTCGAGGACGACGCTATCGTGCTGCCCGGCCACGGCCGCTCCACCACCCTCGGCGATGAGCGCCCCCACCTGGAAGAGTGGGGAACCCGCGGCTGGTAAATCGCGCCTGACAGTCCACCTCATATAAGTACTGCACCCTCATGCCTTCACCGCCCGCATAATCGCACCGGTGAAAGGTATGAGGGTGTAGAATTTAAGTTCGAAGATTAAGACGAAAGGATTTTCGATGACACCCCGCCCGGCACACGGAAGCACCGCACTCAAAGCGAACGACCTGACCAGCATCCGGGTTCAGGGTGCCCGCGAAAACAACCTCAAGAACGTAGACCTCACCATTCCGCGTGACGCGATGGTCGTCTTCACCGGCCTCTCCGGTTCCGGTAAGTCCTCCCTCGCCTTCGACACCATCTTTGCGGAAGGCCAGCGCCGCTACGTTGAGTCACTGTCCTCCTATGCGCGTATGTTCCTCGGACAGGTCGACAAGCCCGACGTAGACTTCATCGAAGGCCTCTCCCCAGCGGTGTCTATCGACCAGAAGTCCACCTCCAAAAACCCGCGCTCAACCGTCGGTACCATCACCGAAATCTACGACTACATGCGTCTACTCTGGGCGCGCATCGGCCACCCGCACTGCCCCGAATGCGGCGAAGAAATCACCCAGCAGACCCCGCAGCAGATCGTGGACATTCTGCAGGAATACCCCGAACGCACCCGCCTGCAGATTCTCGCACCCGTCGTCAGCGCACGTAAGGGCGAGTTCGTAGATCTCTTCAAGGACCTGCTCACCCAGGGCTATTCGCGTGCCCGCGTGGACGGCGAAACCGTGCAGCTCTCCGACCCGCCCAAGCTCGCCAAGCAGTACAAACACACCATCGAGGTGGTTGTCGACCGCATCGTCATTAAGGATGGTATTCACCAGCGCCTGACCGACTCCATTGAAACCGCGCTCAAGCTCGCCGACGGCCGCGTACTCATCGACTTCGTGGACCGCGAGCAGGACGACCCCGAACGCACCCGCTCCTTCAGCGAAAACCTCGCCTGCCCCAACAACCACCCGCTGCAGATCGACACCATCGAGCCGCGCGCCTTCTCCTTCAACTCGCCGTTCGGCGCATGTAGCGCCTGCGATGGCATCGGCTCGCGCCTGGAAGTAGACACCGAACTGCTCGTACCCAACCCCGACCTGACCCTCGGCGAGGGCGCTATCGCCCCCTGGTCACAGGGCAAAGCAACCACCGAATACTGGCTGCGCCTGCTCGCAGGCCTGGGGGAGGAGCTCGGCTTCGACCTGAACACCCCCTTCAAGGACCTGCCCGCCAAGACCCGCGCCGCCATCCTGGACGGCAAGGACTACAAGGTTGAGGTGTCCTACCGCAACCGATTCGGCCGCGAACGCCGCTACACCTCCGGGTTCGAGGGCGTGAAGGCGTACATCAAGCGCAAGCACGAAGAAACCGAATCGGACTTCGCCCGCGACCGCTACGAACAGTACATGCGCCAGGTTGCCTGCCCCTCCTGCGGTGGCGCGCGCCTGAACCCGACCATCCTCGGTGTGAAGGTCGGCGGCAAGTCCATCGCAGACATTACCGACCTGTCCCTGGCTGACGCGCTGAGCTTTGTGCGCGGCCTGCAGCTCAGCTCCCGCGAAGCCAAGATCGGCGAGCAGGTCCTTAAGGAAATCGATGCGCGCCTGCAGTTCCTGTTGGACGTGGGCCTGGACTACCTGACCCTCTCACGCTCCGCCGGTACGCTCTCCGGCGGTGAGGCGCAGCGCATCCGCCTCGCAACCCAGATCGGTTCGGGCCTGGTCGGGGTGCTCTACGTGCTCGACGAGCCCTCCATCGGTCTGCACCAGCGCGATAACCGCCGCCTCATCGAAACCCTCACCAAGCTACGCGATATGGGCAACACGCTTATCGTGGTGGAGCACGACGAAGACACCATGCGCGAAGCCGACTGGATCGTGGACGTAGGACCCGGTGCCGGCGAGCACGGCGGCGAAATCGTGCACTCCGGTAGCTTTGAGGAGCTGCTGAAGAACACCAAGTCCATTACCGGCGACTACATGGCTGGCCGCCGCAGCATTGAGGTGCCCGCATCCCGCCGCCCCGTGGACAAGGAACGCCAGCTGACCGTGCGCGGTGCCCGCGAAAACAACCTCAAGAACGTGACCGTATCCTTCCCGCTGGGCGTGTTTACCGCGGTGACCGGTGTGTCCGGCTCGGGTAAATCCACCCTCGTCAACGACATTCTGTACACCTCCCTGGCGAACAAGCTCAACGGCGCCAAGCAGGTACCCGGCCGCCACAAGAGCATCGACGGCTTGGAACACCTGGACAAGGTCATTCATGTGGACCAGTCGCCCATCGGTCGCACCCCGCGCTCGAACCCCGCCACCTACACCGGCGTGTTCGACCACATCCGCAAGCTGTTCGCAGAGACCAGCGAAGCGAAAATGCGAGGCTACACCCCCGGCCGATTCTCCTTCAACGTCAAGGGCGGCCGTTGTGAGGACTGCTCCGGCGACGGCACCCTGAAGATTGAAATGAACTTCCTGCCGGATGTGTACGTACCCTGCGAAACCTGCCACGGCAAGCGCTACAACCGCGAAACTCTCGAAGTGCACTACAAGGGCAAGACCATTGCCGACGTACTCGAAATGCCCGTGGAAGAAGCCGCAGAGTTCTTCGCCGCGTTCACCCCGATTGCGCGCCACCTGAACACCCTCGTGGACGTGGGCCTGGGCTACATTCGCCTGGGCCAGCCTGCGACCACCCTCTCCGGCGGTGAAGCGCAGCGCGTGAAGCTCGCAACCGAACTGCAGAAACGCTCCAACGGCCGCTCCATCTACGTGCTGGACGAGCCGACCACCGGCCTGCACTTTGAAGATATCCGCAAGTTGCTCGCCGTGCTGCAATCGCTGGTTGACAAGGGCAATAGCGTCATCACCATCGAGCACAACCTGGACGTGGTTAAGTGCGCCGACTGGATTATCGACATGGGCCCCGAAGGCGGTAGCGGCGGCGGCACCGTCATCGCCGAGGGCACCCCGGAACAGGTGGCTCAGGTGAAGGGCTCGCACACCGGTGCGTTCCTTGCTGAGATCCTGAACTAGCCGAGATCCTGAACTAGCCGAGATCCTGAACTAGTCAAAAACTTGCCCTAGAGGAAACCTACGTGACTGATACCCAAGGAACCGAACCTGCCCGGGGAGCCCAGGCAACCCGTGGCGCCGTGAATCGTGGCGCTGTGACCACCGCAGACCGTGCGCGGCACATCCTGCACACCCAGCTGGAGGCGGACTTCTGCCAGGCACCCGGCTCGATTAGCCGCGCCCTCGAAGAGCTACGCGACTACCCGGAGGCCGAGAGCCTGCCGCTGCTCGCCACCGTGCAGCCTCCCTCCGAGAAGATGGGCGCCGCACGCCGCCGCAACGACGACATCTGGGAGTTGCGCGTCGCCAACTACGCGAGCGTCGGCATTCTCTGCGCCAAGCATCCGCGCGTGCTGGACAAGGCCATCGACTACATGCTCGGCGACCAGTCGAACTGGCTGGGCGACTACGCGCAGCTGCGCCAGCTCAACGAACTGCTCACCCCCTACACCCAGCAGGTCAGCGGCACGAGCATCTACTACACGCCCGGCCGCGCCCTGCTGAACTCGGTCGTACCCGAGGGCGTGCAGGCGCAGGAGGTCAAGTGCGCCGTGCCCGGTGTGGGTATGATGCGCCGCGTTGACCCCGCCGAGCTAAAGGCGGCGCTGCTCGCCGAAATCACGGGCGAGCGCACCATCCGCCGGGAGGCAAACGCCTCCGCGGGTGCGCTTGAGGTTGCCCCGCAGGACACGCAGGCGCGCGTAACCCGCCTGCGCGTGGAGCTGCTGGACGCTGAGCAGTTTGAGCGTTTCCGCGGGGATAAGCGCTATTCGAACGCGCTGGGCTTTAGCGTGACCCGCCCGGATGTGCTGGTTCTGGCTGCCTACGCTGTAGACGGCGCCGGTGACACCGAAGGTGCCGGCATCCCCGCAAATGCCGACCCGGTAGCCATGGTGGGTATGAGCGACGATTCGCCGATTATGCGTCAGATTGGCATTGATGTGCTGCCCGCCTGGCGTGGCGCAGGCATCGCCAGCGTGCTGGTGCGTGATGCCGCACGTCTGACCTTGGCGGAAGGGTACCTGCCGTTCTACGGTACGAGCCCGTCGCACATGCTGTCGCAGAGGGTTGCGATGAATGCCGGGTTGGTGCCGACCTGGTGGGAGTACGTGTCCACCAGCCTGAATGACCTACCCATGGACTAGATTTACCTACAGACTAGAGCCGCCCGCGCTAGGCATAACGGACATGCGCAAAAGCCCCCGAGTTCGGAGTCTCGGGGGCTTTTTGCTGCTGAGTTTCGCGTGTTAGCCGCGCGGGGTCAGCGTGCAGGGAGTTTCGCGGAGTTCAGCGTCTAGAGCCGCCGCATAAGGAACAACGTCTAGAGCCTTACCAGTTACAGCTCCGCGCCGTTGCTGGCAATCACCTCACGGTACCAGTGGAAGGACTTCTTACGGTAGCGCGCCAGGGTGCCGGTGCCGTTGTCGTTGCGGTCCACGTAGATGAACCCGTAACGCTTGGACATCTGCGCGGTGGAGGCGCTAATCATGTCGATGCAACCCCAGGTGGTGTAGCCGAGCACGTTCACGCCGTCCTCAATCGCCTCGCGTACCGCGTGCAGGTGCTGGCGCAGGTAGTCGATGCGGTAGTCATCCTCCACGGTGAGCTCACCGTTCACTTCGACCAGTTCGTCGCGGGCGCCCAGGCCGTTCTCCACGATGAACAGCGGCTTCTGCCAGCGGTCCCAATACTGGTTGAGGACCACGCGCAGGCCGGTCGGGTCAATCTGCCAGCCCCATTCGCTGGAGGGCAGGGTCGGGTTCGCCACGCCGCCGAGGATGTTGCCTTCGCCGCGCTCGCCTCGTGCCGGGTCGCCGGTCGCGCAGGTGGACATGTAGTAGCTGAACGACACGAAATCCACGGTGTTCTTCAGATCCTCGCGGTCCTGCTCGGTGATGTTCAGCTCCACGCCCTTCTCACGCAGGGCACGCAGGAAGTAGCCGGGGTATGCGCCGCGCACGTGCACGTCACCGAACGCGAAGTTCGCCTGTTCCGCCTGCATGGCGGCGAGTACGTCGGCGGGGTTGGGGGTGAGCGGGTAGGTGGGCATGGCAAGAATCATGCAGCCGACCTGGGCGCCGGGCGCCAGTTCGCGTGCCGCAGCGGTGGCGCGCGCGGAGGCGACCAGCTCGTGGTGCATTGCCTGGTAGAGGTCTGCGTCGCTGAGCTGATCCGCCGGGGTGTTAATGCCGCCGGACATGAACGGCAGGTGCAGCATGGAGTTGATTTCGTTGAAGGTCAGCCAGTACTTCACGCGCTTGCCGTAGCGGGCGAATACGGTGCGGGCGTAGCGTTCGTAGAAGCCGATGAGTTCGCGGCTGGTCCAGCCGTTGTACTGTTCGACCAGGTGCAGCGGGGTTTCGTAGTGGCTGAGGGTGATGAGCGGCTCCATGCCGTGCTTTTCGAGCTCGTCAAGCACGCGGTCGTAGAAGGCGAGGCCCGCCTCGTTCGGGGTTTCTTCGTCGCCGCGGGGGAAGATACGCGACCAGGCGATGGAGAAACGGAAGACCTTGAAACCCATCTCCGCGAGCAGGGCGATGTCTTCGCGGTAGCGGTGGTAGAAGTCGATGCCTTCCAGCTTGAGGTTGTCCTCGGTGGGTTCGGCGGTGCGCGGGTACAGGCCGCCGGCGGGCAGCACATCCTGCAGGCTGGGGCCCTTGCCGTCTTCGTTCCAGGCGCCTTCGAACTGGTTGGCGGCGGTGGCGCCTCCGAAAAGGAAACCGGCGGGGAACGCGCCGAGCGGCTGCGGCTCGGTCAGCGCCGGGTTGGAGTTGGGCAGAGGGGCGGTTTGGGCGGTGATGTGCTGGTCCTGATGCACGGCATCCTCCAAGGTGCTTTAGGTCTTTCTTCTACCCTAGCGGAGGGGGTGGGGGATTACTAGGTTTTGCGCTGTTTTGGGACGCTATCGGGCATGCGAAAGCCCGGTGTTCTCACACGAAAATTCACGTGAGAATACCGGGCTTTTACGCGGTGCTCCTATACAGCACTTTTACGCTGAGCTAAGCTGCCGCGGGGTCTGGGCCGCTAGTTGGCGAAGCCGAGCGCGAACAGCCACACGGTACCGACTACACCCCAGACGACGAGGTTCACGATAGCAGCCATGAAGCCAATCTTGAACCATTCGCCCACGCTGAAGTAGCCGGAACCGTAGTACACGCCCGCCGGGCCGGAGGCGTAGTGGGTGATGCCGCCAATCAGGTTGCCCATGAAGCCGAGGAACAGCGCCGCGAACATCGGCGGAACACCGGCAGCTACCGCCGCACCGAGGAACACAGCGTACAGGGCCACGACCTGCGCGGTGTTCGAGGCGAACATGTAGTGGATGAAGAAGTACGCCAGAACCAGGATTGCGAACGCCATGGGCCACGCCATGCCGCTGACGCTGTGCGCCGCCTGCTGACCGATCCAGTCGACGACCTTGAGCTTCTTCAGGTGGTCTGCCATGCCGACGAGCACGGCGAAGAAGATGAGGGTGGACCATGCGCTGGAGTTCTTCGCCATGTCCTTCCAGGTCAGGACCTTAGTCACCAGCAGAATACCGATGCCGAAGAATGCGGCGCTGGTGGCGTCAATACCCAGTGCGGTACCGGTCACCCACAGGATTAGCAGCAGCACGAAAGTGCCGAGCATGATCCATTCCTTGGAGCTCATGGGGCCCATTTCGTGCAGTTCCTGGCGGGCGTGCTCGGGTGCGTCCGGGGTCTTCTTGATGGTCGGCGGGTAGATCTTCGACATGATCCACGGCATCACAATCAGCGCGGCAAGACCGGGAACGATGGCGGCGAGCGCCCAGGTACCCCAGTCGAGGTTGATGTTGTGGTCGTGCGCGAACTTCTGCGCCAGCGGGTTGCCCGCCATAGCGGTCAGGAACATGGCGGAGGTGATGGTGTTGACCTGCGCCTCGGTCATGAGCAGGTAGGAGCCGAGCTTACGGCGCGATTCGGGGGTTTCGTTGGTGGAGCCGTTGACCTCGGAGAGGGAACGGATAATCGGGTAAATCACGCCACCGGCACGCGCAGTGTTGGAAGGGGTGGCGGGGGCGAGGACCAGGTCGGTGATTGCCATACCGTAGGACAGGCCGAGGGAAGACTTGCCGAGCGCACGCACGAACAGCAGTGCGATGCGCTTGCCCAGACCAGTGATGAGGAAGCCGTCGGCGATGAAGAAGGCGGCAACAATAATCCAGATGGAGGAGTTGCCGAAGCCGGTCAGCGCCTCATTCTTGGCGGCCATCGTGCCGGTAATCATTGCGGCACCCAGGCCGACGAGCGCCACGGACGGGGTGGGCAGCGGCTGGAAAATCAGGCCGAGAATGGTACCGACGAAGATGGCGAGCATGTGCATGCCGCGCGGGTCGACACCTTCGGGGGCGGGAACGAACCAGATGACGAGGGTGACGGCTACGATGATGGCAACCTGCACGATAAGTTTCGTGCGCTTGGACTTCGCCGCCTTCACCTCCTCGGCGGATGCGGCGGTGGGCGCCGCTGCGTTGGCGGGGGTGGACTGTGTCATGGTCCAATCTCCTTTGCGAAACGTACAGGTTGGCACGCTCGGGGAGGGGTTCTCACCGGGCGCGGAGTGCGTTTCTTCTGCGTTGTCATGCTGTGTCTATGTGCTCGGTGCGGCTGTGTGGGGTACCGCACCCTAGCAGCTTTAATCTTAGCGTTTGGGGGTGCCATGCTAAAGGGGTAAGCCGGCGCATTTGAACAGGTGAGCATTTTTCTGCGCGGGCGTTTTCGCAGCCGCCGGTAAGATAGAAAACGTGCAGATTATTCGAGAAACCACGCCCGAGTCGGGTGATATCCTCATTCACCACGAGCAGACGGTGCAGATGCTCCGCGAGGTCGCAAGCGGCCAGCGCGAGGCGACCCTGCGCATGTACCAGCCGAACCCCACGGTGGCGTTCGGCCGCCGCGATGAGCTGAACCCCGGATTCGCCGATGCCGTGGCCGCGTGCGAGGAGCACGGCTTCAGGACCCTGGTGCGCAAGGTGGGCGGCCACGCCGCCGCGTACCACCGCGGATGCCTGGTGGTGGACCACTTCCAGCCGGCCACCGACGCCCGCAGTGGCAACACGGTACGCTATCGGCTCTTCGGCTCCATGTTCGCCCAGGCCCTGCGCGAGGTCGGCGTGGATGCGCGCGTGGGCGAGATTCCGGGGGAGTACTGCCCCGGCGAGTACTCGGTGTACGCGCAGCTTCCCGAATCCGCCGGCGGCGGGCGCATCAAGCTGGTCGGCACGGCCCAGCGTGTGGTGAGCGGTGGCTGGTGGTTTAGCACGGGCATCGTGGTCTCCGATTCGGCCTCGCTGCGGGCGGTCACCGCGGACGTGTACCGCGCCCTCGGCATGGACCTCAACCCGGCGACGGTGGGCGCGGCGCAGGATGCGAACCCGAGCCTGCTCATGGAGGATCTTGAGGACGCCATCGTTGAGGTCTACGCCCAAAACGGTTTTCACTAGGTGATTCACCGGGCTCGCTTTCACTAGCCCGTTTTATCTCTGACTTTTACCCCTAAACCCACCCGATTTACCCCCACTGATTTATCCGACCTGAAGCGAAGGAGCATCCATGCGTTGGGCACAGATCAAAGACTCGAAGGGCAGCCGCGCGGTCTGCTTCTTCGAAGAGACCGTGTACGAGCTTCCGGCGAAGCTCAGCCCGCTACTGAACTTCTACAGCCGGTTCCGCCTGAACTTTGGCGACCCGAAAAACGCCGTAGCGATCCTGAAGGAGAACGGCGCGACCGTCATGGGTCACGGCGAGGAACTGTGGAACTCCCTACCGTTCATTCGCCCGCTGGATAAGCCCGGCAAGATTGTATGCGCCGGCCTGAACTACCGCGACCACGCCGCGGAAATGAACCTTGAAGTGCCCGAGCATCCGGCGCTGTTCGCGAAGTTCCCGAACGCGCTGATTGGTCCCGGCGAGCAGATCCGCATGCCCGCCGATGACGGCACCGGCAGCACGAAAATCGACTGGGAGGTTGAGCTGTGCCTGGTCGTGGGCGCTCGCCTGCGTAACGCCACGGAGGAGCAGGCGCTCGAGGCGCTGATGGGGTACACGGTCATGAACGATGTGTCGGTGCGTGACTGGCAGGGCCGTTCCTCGGAGTGGTTCCAGGGCAAGAACTGGGATGCGATGACCCCGTTCGGTCCGGTGATTGTGAGCCCCGATGAGGTTGACCCGGTTGCCGGCCTGGAGCTGGTGTGCGAGGTAGACGGCGTGGTGCGTCAGCGCGGCACGACGGCGGATATGGTGTTCACCCCGGCGCAGCTACTGTCTTATATTTCGCGGTTCATGACCCTGGAGCCGGGCGACCTGGTGGCGACGGGTACCCCGGCGGGGGTTGGTTTGTCGTTGCATCCGCGTCAGTGGTTGAAGCCGGGGCAGACGGTGCGCACCCGTATTGAGGGTATTGGTGAGCTGGTGAATGTCTGCTCGGAGGCGGGCGCACTGTAGATACCCGGTAGCCCCGTAGCGCTGCGGGTGGGTAGCCCTGCGGGTTGCTGGTTCTGCAGCTGGGTAGCCCTGCGGATGGGTAGCCCATCGGGTGGCTGGGGCTCGCCTCGCGCGAATGAATCCACATGAACCCACACCGGAGGCTGCTGATGCCAGCTGAAGGGGCTCCCGCGGTAGCTGTAAGTGAATATATATGCACTCCGCATGTGTTTTGAAGCACATGCGGAGTACTTTTTTGTGTCAATAAAGTCCCTGGTGGGTGGCTTGGAATTCTTGGAATGTACGGCGAAGAACGTCCTGTGCGGGGGAGTGTGGTGCGTGCATGGTTACACGCCGTCAAGCACACAGAAACTTTGAACTTTTACGTGAATCTTATGGTTTTACGTGGGTTTTGAGGGGGCTGCGGGGTGAAGCGAAGGGGGCCCTTGCGGGGTGGTGGCTGCCTGAAAATTGCTCCCTGAGGGGTGGTGGGGTGCTCGTTTTGGTGCATGGGGCGCTATCTGCCCTCGGTGCAAAATTCCAAATTGTGGGCACGTGTGAGAAATTCAACAGGGGGTTTCGGCGCGTCATTCCGGGAAGTTTGTGGTTGAAGGTTTAGTTTTCCGTGCGCAATTTTCGTTTTTCTCAAGTTACCCTCGCCTGACTAGGGGTAAAACTCAAACACTGCGGTGCAAATTTTGAGGGACTGAACATCTGTCAGTGCATACAGGTGTAAAGAAATATGAGTCTAAACCTGAACCTTTAGCAAAAAATCGGTGCCCCAAATCACAAACTCGTTTTGCGTTCACCCCAAAGACTATGTAGGGTATGGGGATTATCTGAGAGTTTCCTGAGAATTCCTGCCAGAAGATCAGGGCCCACCCGGGCACACCCTCAGATGCATATTTCACTCACGTCCGTGTTTGTTCATACAAACGCACTCACTCAAACAAGCCGACACGAACGGAAGAAAAACATGACCATAACTGCATCCAAAAACCCGGCACAGCGCCCGGCAAACCGCCGCCGTGCCACCATCGCTACCTCCGCAGCACTGGCAACCGTCATCACCGGCGCAAACCTCCCCGCGACCTTCGGTGCAACCGCCTCCACCCGCAACGTATCCGGTATCACCTGCGTCGACGCAGGCTACCGCACCGTGCCGACCCTCGCGAACCTCACCAGCATCGCACCCGGTCCGACCTGCCACTGGACCCCCGACCAGCAGGCACAGACCATCGCGACCCTCGCACCGGTCAACTCCTCCCTGACCAAGGCGCAGCTGACCACCACCGAGAACACCTCGCCCCTGAGCGGCAAGCTCGCCGGCGACTCCTTCGCCGCGCAGAAGCTCACCGGCACCGAAGCCGTCGCCGCCAACAGCAGCGAAATCAGCCGCACCTTCCTCGAATACACCGGCGATGCGGGCAACCACCCCGTCACCACCGCCATCAACGCGGGCACCGTGCGGAAGGACCGCGCCCAGACCGTCGGCGGCCACGAGAACATCCCGACCCTCGCCGTGAACTCCGCGAACCCGCACCAGGAGTACGTCGAGGTCGTCTCCCGCGATGGCCGCGTCAACGCCAACGCAGAGAACAAGCGCATCCTCACCGGCGGCGTCCCGATCCCGAAGTGGCTTGCCGAGGACCACGGCCTCTCCGGCGACCAGTCCGTCGCCCTCTACGACGAGGCGACCGGCATCTGGCGCTCCTACTTCAAGTTCGTCAAGGATGCAGACGCACAGACCTACACCAGCACCGCCCGCGTGCAGGTGGGCGGCGGCAACGTCTCCACCCCCAAGAGCGCAAAAATTCAGTACGACAACGTCGGTCGCGGCAACGCAGGCCAGACCGTCACCATCAACGCACCCGTGAGCATCGACGCGAAGTCCGGCAACGCCCGCACCTCCTACCCGATTGCTCGCGGCGCGAAGTTCCGCCTGGCAAAGAACGTGCCCGGCGCGTCCATCGACGCGAACACCGGCGTGATCACCTACAAGATTCCTGCAGGTACCCGCGGTACCGTGGACATCCCCGTTGCGGTTGACTACCCGGCGACCTACCACGTGTCCTCCGGCGGCTACATGCTCGCTAAGCCGAACTTCGGCGGCGTGGGCGAAGACAACTACTGGCTGACCCTCAAGAACGGCACCTCCTCCGTGGTGGGTCTGGCGAACGAGCTCACCCAGATTGGTGTGGACGAGCTCAAGGCAGGCAAAATCAACCACGTGGTGTCCATCACCGCGGCTGACTACGCAGCGCTGACCTCCTCCTTCCCGGCGAAGGGCACCGACGGCAAGATCGACGTGAACAAGTACCCGAACGCACCCCGTGCGGGCCAGCGCGGCTTCCTGCCCGCAAGCTTTGACGTGGAAGAGCACCTGGCAAACACCGGCCACGCCGACGACCAGCTCACCCGCATGATCCTGACCGCCATGAAGGAATACGGCTTCATCATCGCTGACCGTAACCTCTTCACCAACGCATTCAACCTGGAGGCGGCAAGCTCCTACGCGCCCTACGCCCGCCAGGGTAAGAACGTGTACAAGGAAGACCCGCAGCTGGCGGCAATGTTCGCAAGCTTCGTTCCCAGCGGTTTTACCGGCACCCAGTTCCCCTGGCACCAGGTGCAGTGGATGCCCGTGAACTACACCGAGTCCGCTGAGAACACCGCACGCCGTGAGGGTACCCAGGTTCTGCCGCAGAGCAACAACCAGGCAGCCGCCTCGAACGCTGACGCGCACAAGATTGCACGCCCCGTGACCGTGCGCCGTTCCGCCGTGCGTACCCCCAATGCTGACCGCATCAGCGACGCCGAGACTCAGAACGCGGCAGTGAACCAGTCTTCGGATGCCGTGAAGTTCAAGTACCCCTCGGATTCCTACGGCAAGACCGGCACCGGCTCCGGCGTGTTCTACCAGCCCGCCGAGCACCATGCCACCGTCTACTCCGGCGAGACCGCGGTTGCGCAGAGCGTTCACCAGTCGCACAAGGTTTCCCCGAACTACCGTTACGCCCGTGACTACAACTTCCAGGAAATCGAGCAGACTCCGAACTTCCGCCCCAGCCGCTGGGTTAACAAGGAGAAGGTCAACACTGCTGGCGGCCAGTTCTCCAGCGCGGAGACCGGCATCCGTTTTGCCTCCAACGGCAAGACTGGCACCTACTCGATTGACCTGAACACCCACGATGTCACCGGCACCACCTGGGACCTGCGCCGCGACAACGGTACGAACATCACCGTGAACCGCACCGACAAGGCACCCGCCCGTATGTCCGATGTGAAGGCGAAGAAGGGCTCCGCCGCACAGCTGTACTCGATCCCCCTGAAGGTGCACGTGGTCGACAAGAACAGCCCCATCGCGCGTGAGGACTCCGTCTCCCTGTACTCGGGCACCACCCAGAACGTGGCGGTCCTGAACAACGACGAGGCATCCTTCGGCGCATACAGCCGCGGCGAGACCGTCAAGAAGCTGGAGCTGCTCAACCAGCGCGGCCAGGTCGTCAGCGCATACAGCGACGAGTACGCCACCTACCGCGTGGTGACCCTGCCGAACGGCACCCAGGGCATCGCGGTTTCTGCAAAGTCCAAGCAGGGCTTCGCACCGGTGGTCCGCTACCGCGCAGTGACCGACAAGGGCGTGAAGTCCGCTGAGGGTTACCTGCAGGTGGCAGTCGCCAACCGCTAGCCGGACGCACCTGCAGTATTAGTGCACATAGGGGAGAGGGGCACGCTCAAGAAAGCACGCCGCGCAGGCGTAACTTCCTTGACGTGCCCCCTTTCCTGTACATAAGGTGAAAATACTATGACTCAGAGCCAGCACACAGACCAGATCGAAACTAACACCACCCACACTGACCATGCCCACGAGCATGCATCGGACCATACCCACGAGGTGCCCACCAACGCGCCCCTCCTCGAAGGCAGCGGCCCCAAGGACTGGGAGGAACAGTTTGGCCCGTCCGTGGCGATTTTCTCTGCGCTAGCGAACCCGCTACGCCTGGCGATTGCGCACCACCTGATGCACCGCCCGCACAGCGTGAGCGAACTGCACACGTGCCTGGGTATTTCGCAGCCGCTCGCCTCGCACCACCTGCGCATCCTGCGTGAGGCGCACGTGATTGACCGTGAGCAGCAGGGCCGCACTACCATTTACCGTCTGAAGGACGACCATATTAGCCACATTGTGGTTGACGTGTATGAGCATACGCGTGAGCATCATGCGGACTAGTTTGCCCTCAAGCTGAGCGTTGGCTGGGAGCCGTTGTAAGATGGTGTGTGTCCGTGCACCAGTACAGTGCGGAATAGTATGCGCACCGGCGGCGCCCCGAGTGGCACGCTTGCGCCTGAGTTAAGGAGACTTATGTCTGCCGCTGATTCTTCAGCAATTGTTATTAGCGTTTCTGGTGAGGAGCGCGAGGTCACCGCGAAGACTGCCGCTGAGCTGTTCGCTGACGACCCGAAGATTGTTGTGGCACGCGTGAACGGCGTGCTCGTTGATCTCTCCCACGAGCTGTCTGCTGGCGACTCCGTTGAGCCGGTTTTCATTCACGAACCGGACGGCCTGAACGTTCTGCGCCACTCCGCTGCGCACGTGATGGCGCAGGCGGTGCAGGAGTACCGCAAGGACGCCAAGCTGGGCATTGGCCCGTACATTACTGACGGCTTCTACTTTGACTTTGATGTGGCTGAGCCCTTCACCCCGGAAGATCTGAAGAAGATTGAGAAGTCGATGATGAAGATCATCAAGTCCGGTCAGCTGTTCCGCCGCCGCGTGGTCACCCACGACGAGGCTGTCGCCGAGATGGCGAACGAGCCGTACAAGCTGGAGCTGCTCTCCCTGACCCAGGGCCCCGGCTCTGGTGCGGATGCTGCCGAGGGCGCATCCGTGGAGGTCGGCGAGGGTGAAATCACCATCTACGACAACGTGCACCCGAAGACCGGCGAGACCGTCTGGAAGGACCTCTGCCGCGGCCCGCACCTGCCGAACACCAAGCTGATCGCTAACGGTTACGCCCTGATGCGTGCCGGTGGCGCGTACTGGCGCGGTTCTGAGAAGAACCCCATGCTGCAGCGTATTTACGGTACCGCTTGGCCGACTAAGGACGAGCTGGTGGCATACAAGGAGCGCATCGCTGAGGCGGAGCGCCGCGATCACCGCCGCCTGGGCCGTGAACTGGACCTGTTCTCCTTCCCGAAGAATATTGGCCCCGGCCTGCCTGTGATTCACCCTAAGGGTGGCGTGATTAAGCGCGAGATGGAAGACTACGTGCGTACCCGCCACATTCAGGAGGGTTTCCAGTACGTCAGCACTCCGCACATTTCGAAGGAAGACCTGTTCTACACTTCCGGTCACCTTCCGTACTATGCGGACGGCATGTTCCCCTCCATGGAGCTGGATAACGGCAACTACCGTCTGAAGGCTATGAACTGCCCGATGCACAACGAGATTTACCGTTCTCGTGGCCGTTCGTACCGTGAGCTGCCGCTGCGTTTCTTCGAGTTCGGCACCGTGTACCGTGACGAGAAGTCCGGCGTGCTGCAGGGCCTGACCCGCGTGCGCATGATTACTCAGGACGACTCCCACTCGTATGTGACGAAGGAGCAGGCACCGGATGAGGTGCGTCACCTGCTGAAGTTCATGCTGAGCCTGCTTGAGGACTTCGGCATGACTGACTTCTACCTTGAGCTGTCCACCCGCGACACTGAGGGTGATAAGAAGGACAAGTTCATCGGTACCGATGAGCAGTGGGAGGAGGCTACCGCGGTTCTGGAGCAGGTTGCGAAGGAGACCGGTCTGGAGCTCGTACCCGATCCCGGTGGTGCTGCGTTCTACGGTCCGAAGATTTCGGTTCAGGCGAAGGACGCGATTGGCCGTACCTGGCAGATGTCGACTGTTCAGTACGACTTTAACCAGCCGAGCCGTTTCGGTCTGGAGTACCAGGCTGCTGACGGCACCGTGCAGGAGCCGGTCATGATTCACTCGGCGAAGTTCGGCTCGATTGAGCGCTTCTTGGGTGTGCTGACTGAGCACTATGCGGGTGCGTTCCCGGCGTGGCTGGCACCGGTTCAGGTGATTGGTGTGCCGGTGGCTGAGGCATTCAACGACTACATGACCGAGATCGCGGATAAGCTGCGTGCGCACGGTGTGCGTGTTGAGGTGGATTACGGTTCGGATCGCTTCACCAAGAAGATTCGTACTGCGTCTACTGAGAAGGTTCCGTTCATTCTGATTGCTGGCGGTGAGGATGCGGAGCACGGCGCTGTTTCGTTCCGTTTCCGCGGCAACAAGCAGGAGAACGGTGTGCCCGTGGATGAGGCTGTGGCACGTATTGTGGAGCATATCCGCAACCGCGTGAACGAAGACCCCAAGCCCAGCACCGAGGCTGCTGAGTAGTACTAGGCTTTCTGGTCTAGCTCGCATATAGAAACCACCCCTTTTGCGGCGACAAGCTGCGGAGGGGGTGGTTTCTTTGTGCTTTGAGGAGGCGCGGGTGGGGGAGTGTGGTTGGGTGCAGAAAAGTGTGTTGTGGTGGAGTTTTTCCTAGTCCAGGGGCGTGTCTTCGTGCTAATGTAAGTGATGGTGCTAACGTTCGTTGCCGTTCGAAGGTGCCGGTAATTGTACGATTCGGATAAAGGGTTCTGGATACAAGCTAGGCGTCCTATGTGCGCTTGGTCCTGCTAGATATTTTTATCTACTAGTTCAAGGAGGAATTTATAAAAATTTTCTAGTTTGATGTAAATTCTACATTCGTTAATTTAGCTAATTTGCATGATCAAGCATCATAGTTAGGATTTTCATGACTTCTAATGACAGTATCAGGGATGAAAATATTGTTCATTACCTTGAAAATAATTTGTTTGCAATTCCAGACTACCAGAGGGGCTATTCATGGAGGACTCCTGAAGCGGGAAAGAGTGATAGTTTACAGGTTCGATACCAAGTAAAAGAATTCTGGGAAGATATTATTAATGGGTATCGAAATGACCGAGAGTCAGGTAAAAACTATTACATAGGGACAATCGTTCTATCAAGCTCTAAAGATCCTTATAATAACCATAATAATGCTGGTAGATTAAATGTTGTAGATGGTCAGCAACGTCTTGTAACCTTATACCTGCTGTATGCGGCATTGGCTGACTGGTATTACTCCCAGGGTAAACCTGCAGAAAAATTAGCAGAATATGCTAATAAAAAGGTATTTAAAATATCTAGATCCGTTGAAAGGGATTTCAATGAGCGGATTGTTCTTCCTAATGATGATGGCAAGCAACTTAAAAATCTTCTGGAGCCACTCAAGAATGAAAAGACTATTGATATTAGTTCTTTGAATGCGAAGTCAAATATTGAAAATGCATTTAAATTTTTTCGTGAATCAATTCAGAAATTTTCTGAAAGTGGTAATTCTTCTGGAAAAGTTGAGGATTCAATCAATTTAGTGGCAGAACTTGATGAATATATGGAAGAACAATTATATGTTGCTGTTGTCAAAACAGAAGATGAGATGAGGGCTCATGTTGTGTTTGAAACCTTGAATGACAGGGGTATTCCTTTGGGTGCTGAAGACTTGATTAAAAATTACCTTTTTAGTCGCGCCGGAGATAATTATAAGGATGTAATTCGACTATGGGGAGATATTACTAGTCACCTTGCTAGCATTGATAGTAATCAAGATGATCTGACGACCGGTGTAAGCAGGTTTGATAAATTTATGCAGAGATACCTAAACTCATTCGAGCCACCAGTCAAAAAGAAGAGTAAGTCAATGGTTATCGAAAGTACCATATTTGCTCATTTTAAACAGTGGTTTAATAATAAAAGAAGTGACGAAGATAATAAATATTTAAATGATGAGGATTTTGTCAAAAAGGTAATGGAAGAACTTAAGCATGCCTCCTTGATATACACCTCACTTCATTCAGGTAGGTATTGGGAAGATAATATTTTTAGAGAAAAAGAGCCGATTGGTGAATATGTGCCAATTATTGGACTGCTTGAATATATTAATGGAATGGAGAAGCGAAAAAATAAAAAGAATTGGTACTCTCCACTGTATCCTCTATTTTTCTCTGCTCTGTTTTGTACCGAGAAAAGGCTGGCAGAGTTGGAAAATATTACCGATGCAAAAAAGAAGAGGAAGAATTATCATTCAATAATTAAAGATTTGCAGCATTTTGTTTATTATATTGAATCATACATATTCCGGTCGTATGTGATTGCTGGTCAGGCTATTCGAAATGATAAGTTTGTATATCTTGCTCGAAATATTAGAGAAGGTAAATATGGTAATCTAGTTGATATTTTTGGTGAAAAAATATTTGATAATTGCTTCTCCAGCGAATCGAGTGAAAAGTTTAGAGAAGCAATGTCTGAGTGTTCCATTCTCAATACGGACCCCCGTAAAAAAGAAGATGTTCCATTTGTTCAGTTTGTAAAATATATACTTCGAAAGCTCGAGAATAAACGACAGGGAGATGGTTGTTCCGAATTGAAAGTTGCTGAATATGGTAAGAAAGCTTCTCTTGAGCATATTTTCCCACTTGAATATTCCAAAGGTAAAAAGAATAAAGGTAAAAAGGATAATGGTTGGGAAGAATTTTTAGACGAAAAACAGGGTAAGTATGATGCTAGATACGTGTTTAGGTTGGGAAATTATACCCTATTGCACGGCGCACTAAATAGTGAAATCTCTAATAGTCCATGGAATATAAAAAGAGAAGAGCTGAAGAAATCGCAGATTATCCATACGGCTGATATTGCGAAAACTTATGATAGCTGGACTCCTGAAGTTATTGATGAAGTGCAGCGTAAACTGGCTGATGAAGCTGTAGAAGTATGGAATAGCCCTAGGGATAAAAAAGAAGCAAAATAATATGTTCCATATTATTGATATAACTGCCTAGGTTATAAACTAAGGACCCGGCTTGCCATCCGTTTGGATAGCCCGCCGGGTCCTCTTTATGAATTCATGGCCCACAGGTAGCTGGCACTGTTTTCCGCAGGTCACCTTTTCTTCGTCAGACTTAGCTCCAGACTGCTAGTATGGTAATAAGATGAACGTCCATAGTCATTCAGAAAATGGGTAGCTGTGTAGCTCTGAAAATGATGTATCGCTGTTGATTATTGAGGGAGCACGAGTGTATGAAGTCGAATAAGTATGTTCCTGTTGGCATGCTGTTCTTGATCTTGGCAATTATCTTGAACGTAGTGTCAAATGCTAGTGACCTAGTGATTGGAATTCTCTACGGCATCTCAATAGCAGTATTGATTATTGGACTATTTAATAGTCGAAAATAAGTGCTGTAGCAAGCAAGAACGGACCCGGCAGGCCATCCGATTGGATAGCCCTCCGGGTCCCTTCTTTCGTCAGCTTATGCGCTCAACCCTAATTAGCGGGTGGTGCGTTCCAGCAGCTGCAGCACGTTCTGGTAGCTGTGACCGGTGCGGGCTGACTGCAGTTGACTGTGGCCAGCTAAGCTGGCGAACTGGCACCGAGCCCATATATAGACCCCCTGCGGAGACAAGCTGCGGAGGGGCGGTTTTTGTTGGTAAATTTTACAATATTTGATATTTCAAATACCTGAATACGTCAGTAAATATTTGTGTGATACATTAAAATTATTACCTGATTGGTTAAGGTGTAATAATGGTTGTGCATTAATTATTTTATAAATAAATTTTAAAATACTCAGGAGGAAGATTGGGAAAGAAGAAGCCTCGTTTGCAAGAGGGCGCTGTTTTTCAGTGCTTATGTGCATCGTGTCGTAAAACTTGGAATATCCCTGCAATTATCTCATACCTAGATGATGAAGGGAATATTAAAATATCGGACAGGCATACAACTTGCACTAAAACTGATTCTAATAAAAATTTATTCTATAACTTTAGTTTGGAGCTATTGTTTCACGATGATTCTCTTCGAGCTAATGAATATTGGAATATAATTCGTGGGTGTTCCTCTCATCGAAATTTTCATTATCATATTTACCGGTATCACAGTGGCCGTGATACACGTATGGAAAATCATCCACTGAACAGTATTGCGGAGAGTAATGCTGCTTATGAGGAAGCAAATATCCATATTGTAGAAGGTGCCATAGAGAGGATTGAAGAATGGCAAGCCTCGAATTGATGAAGGAGCGAGCTCGTATTGCTGGCCGATTCAATCTAGCTGCTCGTCGGAACTCAAAGTACCGCAATATTGTAAATCTTGTGGCATTTAAATCAAATGGAGAATGCCGTGTTGTTCCAGCTGCGCCTATAGAAAAGGTAAATGATGTGGTGCGTCGATCTTTAGCTATTGCTGATGGTTTTCCTGTTGTTGTTGTGACTGAGGTGGAGGGGCAATTGTATGCGAAAACTCTGCACAGTACTGCTGAGAAGGTGCTTGACCAAAAACCGCAAGGTGTTGTTCTAGCGTCACCTGAGACGGGTATAACCGAGGCAAAAACATTGCCAAATGATGTGAATATTGGAGATTATTTAAAAAGTATTCAGGGAATTTCTAATGTTTCAAATATATTGGAAGAAGATTATTTGTCTCTCTGGAACGAATCTTCTCATGAAGATAAAATTGAAGCTAATATTACTAAGTTCTCATTTGCCTAAATACTTGTGTGGCATAAATAAATTATATTTAAAACATAGCAGGGACCCGGCAGGCTATCCATCAGATAGCCCGCCGGGTCCCTTCTTTATACCGCCGCTACGCGCTCAGTCTTTTAGCGGGTGGTGCGTTCCAGCAGCTGCAGCACGTTCTGGTAGCTGTGGCCGGTCGCCTCCGTCATGCCCTGCTCACAGGTGCGGTTCGCCGAAATGTATGCGGCGAACTGCTTCTGCTCGCTCAGCTCCGCAGCCTCCGCCTCCGTAGCGCTCGCAGTCAGCTCCGGGTGCAGCATACCGCGGTCACCCGCGTAACCACAGCAACCCCAGTGCTTCGGCACGTACACGTCGTCACTCATCGCGTTCGCAATCTTCTCAAACGCAGGCTGAGTGCCCAGATGCGTCATGGAGCAGGTCGGGTGCAGAGCAACCGACGGCAGGGGAGCAGACACGCTCAGCTTGTCCAGCATGTTGTCGGCGGCGAACTGCACCGCGTCGTACATGCGCAGACGCGAGAAGTCCGGTTCACCCGGCTTCAGGCCGTTCACGATCTTGTGCTCAAGCGCCTTAATAACCTTCTGTCGCATCACCTCAAGACCCTCGGTACAGGACGAAGCGTCACACACGACCGGCAGGCGGCCACCATCAGTAGCCTCCCACAGGGACTTCAGCACACGGTCACTCATAATCGAGTAGCCGTCGGTGAAGCCCTTCGACTTCCACGGGGTAGCACAGCACATCTCACCAATATTGTCCGGGATGCGGTACTTCACGCCGGCACGCTCGCACAGGCGAATGAACGCCTGGGTTGCGTTGACCGGGTCGTGCTTGCCGTCGCCGTCCACGCCGCCGAACATGGCGTTCACGCAGGCGGGGAAGAACACAATCTCAGCGGTTGCGTCCTTGTGCGGCTTACGTGCCGGGCCACCAACCGGCAGGTCCTTCTTGTAGGACGGAACCATGTCGTCACCCATGACCTTGCGGGCAATGTCGGTGGTGCCGTGCACCACGGGGAACGGCAGCTTCTTCGCCACAGTCAGGGCTTTGCCGGCGACCTTGTCCATGATGCCCCACTGCTGCGCGGCGACCTTCCAGCCGGCGGCGGCCAGCTTGTCCTGGTTCTCAGAACGCAGGCGGCGAATCAGGTCACCGGTGTTAATGTTCACGGGGCAGCGGGTCTGGCACATGCCGTCCACGGCGCAGGTCTCAATGCCGTTGTACTCGTACTCCTTACGCAGACGCTCGGCGAGTTCGTGGTCGCCGTTCGCCTCAGCGGCGGCAATCTCACGGCGCATCACGATGCGCTGGCGCGGGGTCAAAGTCAGGTTGCGGGAGGGGCAGACCGGCTCGCAGTAGCCGCACTCCACGCAGCGGTCGACTTCTTCCTCGACGGTTTCGGCGACCTTCAGGTCGGTCACGTAGTCGGTGTCCGGCTCAACCAGCAGAACGCCCGGGTTCATGAAGCCCTTCGGGTCAATGAGGCGCTTAATCTGGCGCATCACGTCGAAGAGTTCCTCACCGAACTGGCGGCTCACGAACGGCGCCATGATACGGCCGGTACCGTGCTCAGCCTTCAGCGAGCCGTCAGCGGAAAGGATCAGCTGAACCATTTCTTCGGTGAAGTCGCGGTAGCGGTCCAGCTGTTTCGGGTCGCGGAACTGCTCGTTCAGCATGAAGTGGATGTTACCGTCCTTCGCGTGGCCGAAGATCACGGAGTCCTGGTAGCCGTGTGCGTCGAACAGCTTGGTCAGGTCGCTACAGGTGTTACCCAGAACCTCAACAGGAACAACCACGTCTTCAAGCAGTGCGTTAGTGCCGGAGCGGCGGTTACCCGCAACGGTGGTGTACAGGCCGCGGCGTGCCGCCCACAGTGCGTTACGCTCAGACAGCTTGCTGGTCATCGACACCGGCGAAGCCACCGGCAGGCTCTTAAACATGGGTGCCGCAGCGGCAGCCAGGTCGTTCAGCTCCTGCTCAGAGTTGCCCTGGAACTCAACCAGCAGGGCGGCGTGGTCCTTCACGTCGATGGCGGCGAGCGCCTCCGCAGCCTGGCCGGTACGCTGAGCCACACGAATACTGGTGGCGTCCATCAGCTCGACGGTAGCGAGCTTGTTAGCAACCAGTTCGGGCACAGAGCGTGCAGCATCAATCAGGTTGTCGAACACGAGCAGGCCGGTGGAAATGTTCTTCAGAATCGGCAGGGTGCGGTAGGTAGCCGAAGCAACAAAACCGAGGGTGCCTTCCGAACCAATCAGCAGGTGCTGCAGAATGTCCACGGGGGTTTCAAAGTCGACCAGGGAGTTCAGGCCGTAACCCATGGTGTTCTTCATGGAGTACTGCTGGCGAATCTTCGCCATGGATTCGGGGTTCTCAAGCACGCGCTTGCGCAGGCGCAGCAGGCCCTCGTGGAGTTCAGGTTCGAGGGAGCGCAGCTTCTGGTCGGCGTCCGGCTCGGCGGTGTCGATGATGGTGCCGCTGGGCAGCACTAACACCATGGAGTCGAGGGTGTTGTACGTGTTGTACTTGGTGCCCGAAGACATGCCGGAGGAGTTGTTCGCGACCACGCCACCGATGGTGCAGGCGGACCAGGATGCCGGGTCGGGGCCGAGCTTGTAGCCGTAGGGTGCCAGGTAGTTGTTGACCATCATGATGGTCGCGCCGGGCTGCACGCGCACCTTCTTGCCGTCTTCAAGGACCTCAATTTTCTTGAAGTGGCGGCGGGTGTCAATCATGAGGCCGTCGCCGCTGGACTGGCCGGAGAGGGAGGTGCCGCCGGAGCGGAAGGTCAGCGGCAGACCGAGGTCGCCGGCTGCGCGGAAGATGTTGGCGACGTCTTCGGCGGAGTCGGGGCGGACCAGGCCGGCGGGCACGAGCAGGTAGTGGGATGCGTCGTGGGAGATTGCCAGGCGCTCGAGTTCGGAGACGCTGGATTCGACGGCTTCTGCGCGTGCGTCGGAGAGTAGGCGCTTGAGGGTGTCCTCGTAGGGGGACTTGAGGGCTTCGGACGTGTTTGACACGACGGTGGTCATGATGAATCTCCTTAGTGAGACTGTCTTACCTTTCAGTATGTGCTCTTGAACACCGTCTTTTCCGCTTAGCTATGGCTAAGCTTGGCGACTACTTGTCACCATAAAGGGGGTGGGTTATACACCGTGCTGATGCGGTGGTTTGCCGCGTATTTGCTGGCTTTCCGGGGGAATACGCCCGGGCCTGCGGAGGCGCACCCACCACACTCTGAACGCCGCGGTTGCTCTTAGGCGCGGCTGCCGAGGGTTGTAACATTCCAGCGGCTAACCCAAAAGGCGGCTAACCCAAAAGAAAGCGTGGGGCAGAAAGCTACATGCTTTCCACCCCACGCTTGTGTAACGTTTAGGCTTCGTCGAAGAAGTCCTCATCAAGCTTCATGATGGTGTACGTGCGTGCCACCTGTACACCAACACCGTACTTAATCATGAGGCGCGCCAGGTGCTCACCATCAATCAGAACGAGGGAAACTCCGCCACCAAGTTCCTCCGCATAGCCGCGTGCGTCAGACGTATAGGAGCTCGACGTGATGAACACTCCCTGCGTTGCCTTGCCATGCAGTGCGCCCACAAAGCTCTGAAGGGCAGGGCGTCCCACCACATTGTCCTTGGCGTAACGCTTAGCCTGGACATAAATCTTTGAAAGACCCAACGCATCCTGGTCAATGATTCCGTCCACGCCGCCGTCATTGGAAGCCGGAGTAACGGTGCCGCGTCCTGCCGGGCCGCCGTAGCCCATCGCCAACAGAACATCCACCACCAGATGCTCAAAAGCAGTCGGAGACATTGCGCGGACGCGTTCCAAAATATCGTGCGTCAGCGCGGACTCAATCTGAGTGATGCTTTCATCAATGAGTTCCTGCGGGGTGCTATCAGACACCTCAGAGGGTGCAGTCGTGACGGCAACAGTCTTGGTAGCGGTCTTCGGGGTTTCCTGCGGGTCCTGCTCGGAACTATCAGACTGGGAACGCTCACGCGTGCTGCGGGCGGAACGAACGATATGCGCGACGACATCATCGGGGATGCCCCCAGGATGAGCCTCAATCAGCTTCAAGCCTTCGTCAGAAATAACCTGCTGACCGCGGCGAGGGGAATCAACCGCACCGAACATCTTGAGATAGGTCAAGCCCCAACTAATGCGGTCCACATAGACGGGACGCTTGCCGTTCGGCAGGTAGGGTAGTAGCTGCTCGTCAGAAAGCGGGTAGCGCTCTGCTACAGCGCTATAAATCTCTTTATTGGTGCGGGAGTTGCCGTCAGATAGGTAAGCAAGAATGCTGGGAATGAATTCGTAGAACTTGGGAAGTTCAACCTCAGTGGTATCAGGCGACTGAGCGGTCATCGGTGTATCTCCATTGATTGATAACGGCTGGTTAATAACGGCGGGTAGTCCGTTCTTAATATACCTCTAATACAAAAGATAATCGTTACCAGAGGTGCCTGTTTTCCCTTGTGCAGGCTTTATTAGCGCCGCAGCTGCTCTTAGGCACGCCCGCCGAGGGCCGTAACATTCCAGCTAGCAGTACTATCAGAAGTCACCACACCACAAAATAGGGGAGAACCCGCCGAAGCACGCACCCCCAAATCCTCCACAAACACGCGGCCACCCGCAGGCACACTACGCTCCTTACGATCCACACCCGCACAATACACCGTCATCTTCGCACCCGAACGGTTCTCCACCGCAACCGAACCGCCGCCCGATTTCGACACAGTATCGTGCACAAAACCGCGGTGTAAAGACCGCCGCCCAAAGGTCACAGCACAAGGTCACAGTGCAACGAAATAGAAACGCAAACGCAACGGCGTGGAGTATCATTCACACTATGGATAAGGCAGAACAGAACCAGACAGACAACACGGTAAAGAACGGCACAGCACCCAATACCTCGGGGAATACCTCGGGCAATATTCCGGGGAACAGCCCGGTGGGTGCGTCTGCGCGCCCTGAAACTGTTGCATCTGAAACTACCGCATCTGAAGCCGCCGCTGAGAATACCACGAAGGCTGGTTATACCCAGTCGGCACCGGCAGAATCCAGTGCCGCCAAAACTAGTGCTGCAGCAAGTAGCCCCGCAGAGGCTACCGCCCCCGGCATGGAGGCAGTACAGGTTGATGCCGTGCAGATTGATAGCGCCCGCCTGGACAGCACCCACTCCGTCTACTCCACCGACCTGGACCCCGACGACTACGAAGAGGTCGTCGAAGAATACGCCACCACCGACGCGCCGGACGGTACGCACCGCGAGGAGCGTCGCATCACCCGCACCACGCATCACCCGCACGGCAAGGGCGACCAGAAAGCGGGCACCCAGGGTAACCCCGATGGTGACGCCGAGATTATTGATGTAGGCGAACCTGAAACGCACACCACGACTATCCGCACGGTCACCCGCACCGTCACGGACCCGCCGCGTCGCGCCCCGCGCACCCGCCTGTTCCGCACGCTCAGCAAGTACCGCGGCGAGAAGAACCTGGCGGCGTGGGAGGAACGCTCCTCCACGCCCATGTTCGTGGCGTCCGTACTGTACCTGCTCGCGTTCGCCGCGCCCATCATGAGCACACGCATTCAGGAGCCGTACGACGCGTACCTCAACATCATTCAGATGATCCTGTGGGGCCTATTCGCCGCCGACTACTGCATTCGCCTGTACTTGGCGCCGCGGCGACTCTACTTCATCACGCATAACCTGATGAACCTGGCGATTGTGCTGCTGCCCGCGTGGCGTATTGTCAGCTTCCTCTCCATGATTTATATGACCGCCAACCGCCAATATAAGAGGCTCTCAGAGCTGGCGGTGAAGCTCTTCGGATACACCGCGATCTTCATCATCATGTTTGCCCTGTCGATCTATTCGGTGGAGTCCTCCGAGCCGGGCGCGATGATTCGTGACCTGCCCACCGCCTACTGGTGGATGTTCACGACCCTCGCCACGGTCGGCTACGGAGACGTTTACCCGGTCACCGGTATCGGCAGGGTCATCGCCGTGATCGTCATGCTGTACGGCGGGGGCTTGGTCGCGGTTGCTACCGGTGCGCTCGCGAGCTGGATTATCGAAAAGTTTGGTGGCAGGGAGGAGCAGGAGTACCCCGCAACCAAGGCTGACGTGGACGATCTTCGCCAGGAGATTTCTGAGTTGCGTGCCCTGCTGGCTCGTGAGTATGCGCGCCGTGAAGCCCGCGACTACACGTTGCGTGAGGTCGTGGATGAAGACGGTGTGCACCCGGTTCCTTCGGATGCGGAGGCGGCACGCCGCGCCGGTTTCAGCGCCGCCGCGGGCTTTACTGCCCCTGGTACTCCTGGCGCTCCGGGTGCTGCTGCGGCAGCTTCTGCGGAGGCTACCCCGAACACCGCGCCCGGCGCCGCGCGGGCTGGTGAACCTGCCGACTCCTCGGCATCTCATGAGGTTGCGGTGCGCGAGCAGGAGCCGGTCGCCCTGCTGGAGGAGACCCGCCAGACGTTCACGATTATTCGTGAGAAGTTCTCGCTACGTTCCCGCAAGCAGTAGTCCGCTCGCAAATACCCTGCGGACAGTAACCGGGCTGTAGCGGCTCGGTTGCGGTAGCGCAGATAGCAGCGCAGATATAACAGTTCAGTTGAGGCTTGGCGCTCAAACCCACACCGCATACTTATTGAAGCGGTGGGTTTGGGTGCCGAGCCCACGCGAAGGCAAGACGAAGGCAAGAAAATTGCCGCCCACGCCACCGTGCGGGATATTTCGCCTTGTCGAGGCAAAATTAGCCCGTGGAGAGTGCAAATTGGGGCTCGTGTGCGCGAAAAACCCCTCAACTTAAGATCTAATGTGACCAAACTATCTTTTAAAAATGGCCGCCACTGGTGAAACTCCTAGCCAGAGCCTATAAACTATCTACCGTGCCGGTTATCGAACGCCCTGTAGCCTCAATGCGCTACGGGGTGTCGTCGTATCCCCACCTCACTCACGGGGAGGCACCACTCAACTCACAAACTCACTCAAACACATAACTCTGTTAGGACACGTTCGTGGTACCTAAGTCCACTCTGGGCGCGCTCGCTCTACTCGGCGCGCTCTCTCTCACCGCGTGTGCACCCGCACCGAATAACGCCTCCGCAAGTGCGGTTGTTGACCCCGCAGCTTTTGAAACCGTCGAGCCTAGTGCCGTTTCCGCCCCCGGCGATGACAGCACCGGAATTAAGGCGGCGGTTAATGCCTCGCATGACCCGTCGATTCACCCGGCTGCGACCCAGCCTACTGAGACCCCCGCGCCGGACAACACGAGCAACCAGGAGCCTGCCGCATACACCGCGGCGCCCATGCCTTCCTCTGCAGCTGTTGCGCGCTCGCAGAAAATCATGGACGGCACCTGGGTTCAGCAGGACTCCACCAACCTCGAGAACTACATGGACGCCGTTATTCACGACGGCATTATCGAGGTCACCTACCACCTGAACCACGAAGAGCTGGCGACCCCCTTCTGGGCTGGCACTTTCGAGGCGAAGACCGGCAACTTCAGCTACATTTCGCACGTGGACCACGCGAAGCTGAGTCACGCACCGTACGCCTCCGATAAGGAAACTAAGGAATTCGTCATGGAGGACGGCGTGCTGAGCTTCCCCATGACCTTTGAGGGTGCCACCCGCATCATTCACCTGGAAAAGCAACACAGCTAAGCGCGCTGCCGGGGGAGTTATCTCATATCTGACACGCATGACGGACGGGGCGTTCCCGTTGCCGCGTGCGGGCTATAGAATGGGACTATGAGCGAGAACACGACCCCCGAGCATGGCACCGCAGCCTCGGTGCAGGATTCCTTCGAGCTGCCCGGCGCACCGGACCAGTTCCAGCGCCTGTGGACCCCTCACCGCACCGCCTACGTGAGCGGCGGCCAGAAGGACTACACCGAGAAGACCTGCCCCTTCTGCACCGCGCCCAGCCGCAGTGACGAGGAGTCGCTGATTGTGCACCGCGGCGAGCACGCCTTCGTGATTCTCAACCTCTACCCGTACAACCCCGGGCACCTGCTGGTCTGCCCGTACCGCCACATCCCGTTCTACGATGATGCAACCGAGGCGGAAACCATGGAGATTGCACAGCTGACCCAGCTCGCCATGAAGGTTCTACGTGAGGTGTCGCATAATGACGGCTTCAACATTGGCATGAATCAGGGCAAGGTGGGCGGCGCGGGCATTGCTGATCACCTGCACCAGCACATTCTGCCGCGCTGGAGTGGGGATACGAACTTCCTGCCGATTATCGCTCACACCAAGACCATGTCCCGCACGTTGGACGATATGCGTGTGGCTATTGCGGAGGGGTTTGCTCGCCTCAGCTAGACGGCCCGGCTAGTCGGTTGGGTAGCTTGGCGAGTTTGAAAATCTGCACCAATTGCTTCAATTTGCTAACCAGTGCATATAAATTCTGTGTCATAAATGCGTAGATTAGGCGTTTAATGCTCATTTGAATGATGTTATGTCCATTGGATATGGCAAAGTTTTAAATGCAGCAAGGCTGCGGGGAAGCTTCCGGCTTCCATGAACACCGCATAGCTCACCGAAAAATAGCGGTCACCGATCGCTTTCCGGCTTGGCAGGGTAAGCACCCTGCATCAACCACAGAGGTCAGCGCCTCAACTGAGAACCCACCCCGCCGTGCGTGAACGCGCGGCAACACTGCGAGGGGTGCGGATCAGCGTGAAGGCTGCTGGCCTCTTTTGCGCTCCGAGGATGCGCGCCGGGAATGTGTGGAGCGTCTGGGGCAGTCCCGCCAGCCGCGCCGTGAACCCGCCAGAGCCGTGAGATGTGCCAGCACTGGATGCGCCAGACCCGCTAGAGTGGAATACTATGGACTACCCCAACCTGCTTGAGACTGCTTTCGACGAGTTCACTGCCGCGCCTGCTGCAGCTACTGTGCCTGCTGTAGTTACTGTGCCCGCCGCCGGTAATGAAGCCGTCGGTGACTCTGCAGACGTGCCGCAGCTACTCATCTGGAGGCAGATCCGCTGGTCCAATCGCCGCCCGCTCATTGAGGTGGAACCGGTCGTGCCCGGTGGAGCCATTGGCGGGGTCGCAGAAAGAGCTAATAGCCGGGCATCTCAAGCGGCGGGGGAGGGTGCACCCGTGCCCGAGCAGCTTGGCGTTCCGAGCGGGGTGCGCATCCAGATCCCGCTGACCCCCGGCGCCTACCTGGGGTTGCGTATTCCGCGCGATAGCGAGGGGGAACTCTACCGCTACTGCGCCGGCTACACCACCGGCGTAAGCGGTGACGCCGCCCCCGATGCTGCCTCCGAATCCGCCCCCAAATCCGGGGTTACCTCCGCCGGAATCCGCCGCGTACCCTGCCCCGAGGGCGCTCGCATCCAGCGTGGCCAGCAGTGCCCGCGCTGTACCGCCCGCGACGAATTCACCGCCCTGCACAGCGCGCACCTGTACCCCGGAACGCTCACCGAATCCATGCGCGCCTACGCCATGCTGGAGCATCGCCTCTACATCGCGACGTTCCCCGACGGCACGCACAAGGTCGGCACGAGCTCCCTGCATTCGACCCCGCGCCGCCTGGATGAGCAGGCGGTCGCCACCGCCACCTACATTGCGCTCGCACCCGACGGGCTTGCCATTCGCCGCGCCGAGGACGCCGTGACCGCTCTCGCGAAGATTCCGCAGGTCAAGCAGGTGGCGAGCAAGTACCGCGCCTGGACGAACCCGCTGCCCGGCGCGCAGCTTCGTGTTGCCCATCAGGAGGCGGTTGCCCGCGCCCGCGAAGCGCTCGCCGAACTAGCACGTACCGACCCGGAGGTGCCGCTCACCGCCCTGGATGAGCCGTGGATTCCGTCGCTTGCCATGAACCGCCCGTATGCGGCTCTGCGCGCGCAATCGCCCGAACCGCTGGCGCCCTGTGAATCTGGTCTGGGTGGTTCCGGTACTGAGAGCGGGGCGGCTGGCTTCTTCTGCACGGGCGCGGCGGGTCAGTTTTTGAGCGCCCACACCGGCGATGCTGACGCGGCGTTCCTGGTGAATACTGCCGCGTGGCGGAACGTGCTGGTGGAGCCTGCGCAGGAGTTCACGCGGGTGAGGGTGCAGGGTTCTCTGTTCTAAACGGGCTCGCTGTTTTAATACCCCCGGCGCTCCGCCCTAGCCGGAGCCCCACACCAAAACCCCGCACCAAACGCCCACACCAAACCCCTGAACCAAAACCCCCGCACCCCCGTACTAAAACCCCAGTAACCCCGCCCCGTCCGGCATGAGCGAACGGGCCCGGCGGACCATTCAGCCGCTGGCGTGCGTGTACTAAAATGGTAAGCATGTCCAAACCCCTCATTCGTCTTCTCGGCCAGGGCGTACGCGCCGCGACTAAGCTTCGCGGCGGCGGCTCCGCCTTCCCCGGCCTTGTCATGGAAAAATTGCACCCCGACTTCGTCGCTGAAGAGCTCGCGAAGCTGCCCTACGGCGTGGTTGTTGTCTCCGGCACGAACGGTAAGACCACCACCACGAAGATGGCTGTGCAGCTGCTTGAAGCTCAGGGTCTGAAGGTTTTCACTAACCGCACCGGTTCGAACTTTGTGCGCGGTGTCGCCGCGGCACTGCTGGGCGAGATGACCCTCGGCGGTAAGCTTGATGCTGATATTGCTGTGCTTGAGCTGGACGAGGCGCACGCCGTGCACTTCGTCAAGGCAGTCAAGCCCGATTACGCTCTGCTGCTGAACGTTCTGCGTGACCAGCTGGACCGCTTCGGTGAGATTGACACGACCCGCCGCATGCTGGCGACCGTCGCCTCCGCAACGACCGGCACCGTGGTGCTCAACCGTGAGGACCCGCGCATCCGCTCCCTCGCTGAGAACGTGCAGCCTGGCGTGACCGTCAAGTATTACGGCCTGGATGAGTCCCTGCGCTCGTACTTCCCCTCGGATGATGAGATGCGCGGCGGCACCGTCGCGAAGGCAACCCTGCCCGAGGCAGACGTCACCTTGACCGCGTTCTCCGGCACCTCCGCAACCTTCGACCTGGCGGGTGTGGAGCGAGTCGGCGAGATCAACCTCTACGGCATTTACAACATCTTCAACGCGGCTGGCGCTATGGCGCTGACCCGCGCCGTCATGGGCGAGAAGCTCAACGAAGATAAGCTCATCGCGGAGCTGGCGAAGATTACCCCCGCCTTCGGTCGCGGTGAGACTCTGAACGTGAACGGCCGCCCGCTGCAACTGCTGCTGGTGAAGAACCCGAGTGGTTTCCGCCTGTCCCTGGCGAGCGCGAACGCTGACGACTACGCCACCATGATTACGATTAACGACCAGTACGCTGACGGCCGTGACGTGTCCTGGCTGTGGGATGTTGACTTCGACAGCTTGAAGAAGACCGGCGTGCAGATGGTTTCGGGTGTGCGCGCCTGGGATATGGCGCTGCGCCTGGAGCATGACGGCGTGAAGGTTGACGAGGTCAACGAGAACCTCGCCGATGCGCTCAAGGGCTTCATTGCCTCCAGCGGTAACGCGCCCATGCGTATTTTCTGCACCTACACCGCAATGCTGGCTCTGCGTGAAGAGCTCGCAAAGATCACTGACGTTGAGAGGGTCTCCTAATGACGGCAACTCACACTTTTGAGGGCACCCCCGCCTCCGGCCCCAATAACGGTAAGACTCTGCGTATTCTGCAGCTGTACCCGCTCGACATGAACATTTACGGCGACTGGGGCAACACCCTGGCGTTGGCTCGTCGCGCGCAGGCACACGGCTTTGACGTGCAGATTCTGGACCACAACCCCGGCCAGCCTTTCCCGGAGGATGTTGACATTATTCTGGGTGGCGGCGGTCAGGATTCCGGTCAGTCCGTGATTCAGGACGACCTGCACGCGAACGGTGACACGCTGCGCTCGCTGGCTGAGGCTGGCGTGCCGATGCTCGTCATTTGTGGCCTGTACCAGCTGTTCGGCAAGGAATTCCGCACCCGTGAGGGTGAGGTGCTGAAGGGCATCGGAATTTTTGATGCGCACACGGTCGGCGGCGATGACCGCCTGATTGGCAACATTGTTGAGGAGTCTGAGGAGTTCGGCACCGTGATTGGTTTTGAGAACCACTCGGGTCTGACCTACCTGGGCGCCGGATGCACCCCGCTGGCTACCGTCACTAAGGGCGAGGGCAACAACGTGACTGATACGTACGAGGGTGCGCGCGTGCACAACGTGATTGGCACCTACCTGCACGGTTCGCTACTGCCGAAGAACCCGAAGATTTCGGACTACCTGATTGAGCAGGCGGCTAAGCGTAAGTTTGGTGAGTTCACGCCGAACACGATTGACGACTCGCTGGTGGAGAAGGCACGCGCTTCGGCTGCGTCTCGCCCCCGCTAGCATCCTTCCGGGTGGTGGCGTGCACTTTCTGAGGTGGTGTGCGCCTCCGCTACGGTATAGTTATGTGAGTACAGTACGGTGCGTGGGACGTTTCGCCGTGTCCGCACAGAGGTTTTGACTAAGGGAGATACGAATGTCCGGTCACTCTAAATGGGCGACTACTAAGCACAAGAAGGCTGCTATCGACGCTAAGCGCGCGAAGGCTTTCGCGAAGTTCATTAAGGCAATTGAAGTTGCAGCACGTATGGGCGGCGCTGATATTGCTGGTAACCCCGCTCTTGACCTGGCTGTGTCGAAGGCGAAGAAGAACTCCGTTCCTAACGACAACATTGACCGAGCAATCAAGCGTGGCGCTGGCCTGACCGGTGAGACCATTGACTACACCGAAATCATGTATGAAGCACGCGGCCCGCAGGGTACCGCTCTGTACATTGAGTGTCTGACCGATAACCGTAACCGTGCGGCGTCTGAGGTTCGCCTGGCTGTGACCCGTAACGGCGGCACCATGGCTGACCAGGGTTCGGTTGCGTTCCTGTTCGAGCGTAAGGGCGTTGCTGAGGTCACCAAGACTGACGGTCTGACCGAGGACGACGTTCTGATGGCTGTCCTGGATGCAGGCGCCGAAGAGGTTCTGGACGAGGGCGACGTGTTCACCGTTGTTTCCGCAGCGACCGACCTGCCCGAGATTCGTAAGGCACTGGACGAGGCTGGCCTGGAGTACAACAACGACGACCCGGTCTTCCGCCCGACCATGCAGGTTGACCTGGACGCCGAGGGTGCTAAGAAGTTCATGAAGCTGGCAGACGCTATTGAAGAGCTCGACGACGTTCAGAACGTCTACTCGAACGCTAACGTTTCTGCTGAGGTTATGGCAGAGCTGGAAGCTGAGTAATCGCTCGGATTCTGATATCTGATGCTTGAAGAAGCCGCTCCTTTAACCGAGCCGCCGCAGGGTGGCTGGTTGGGGGAGTGGCTTCTTAGCGTCTGGGGCTATTTGGGGGATGCGCTGGGTACTTTTCGCGGGACGCGCGTGACTGTATCCGCGGTGACCATTCCCATGGCGTGCCCCGGTGCCGGGTGCTAGGATTCTGGAGGACTAGATTCTGGAGGACTGGAATCTAGAGATTCTCTAGGGAGTTTGTCGAAAGGGGAGATGATGGCTGCCGCTCAACCTGCCGCACGCGATAGCATGCGTGAGAACCGTACCGCCGCCGCTGTGGAGCGCGTGCCGGGTGCCACCCGCATCATGGGTGTTGACCCGGGTCTGACCCGTTGCGGCTTCTCCATGCTCGATATGACCGCCGACCGTAAGGCGCACTTCGTGAACGTGGGTGTTGCCGGTACGATCCCGGCGGAGTCCCTGGATCAGCGTATTCTCTGGATTTTCAACGCCGCCTCCCACTGGCTCGATACCTATAAGCCGGATGCCCTGGCGATTGAGCGTATCTTCGCTCAGGAGCAGGTGAACACGGTGATTGGTACGGCGCACGCTTCGGGCGCGGTGATTTCTGCGGCGGCAATGCGCGGCGTGCCGGTGTTCTTCCATACCCCTTCGGAGGTGAAGGCGGCGGTGACCGGTAGTGGCCGCGCCGATAAGGCGTCGGTGGGTCGCATGGTGACCCGTATTTTGGGGTTGGATTCCATGCCGAAGCCCGCCGATGCTGCCGATGCCCTGGCGATTGCGATCTGTCACGGCTGGCGTGGCGGCGGCATTGGTTCGGGTATTAACATGGCGGCGCAGACGCAGACTCACCAGGGTTCACGCCCGGCACAGGCTCGCCGCGGTGGGTCGTTGACTCCGGCGCAGCGTGCCTGGATGGAGGCGGAGGCGCGCGCTCGCCGCTAGAGGTGCCTTCGTGGGCCTGTGTGCCGCCTCCTGCTGGCTCGTATGTATTCGCTAAGAAGTTCGAATATATGCTTGATTTCAGAAGAAATATTCTAATATACTTGTAGTGTCTCCCCGTTGAACTGGGGGAGTGCGTTCTGCGGGTGCCAGAGTTCCCGGTGCCCTCACACTGCCGCGAGCCCGATTCGGGGCGCGGTGTTGAAAGGTGGAGAGAAATGATTGCATCCCTGACCGGTCGTGTGGCTCAGGTGGGCCTTGATCATGCGGTGATTAATGTGAACGGTTTCGGCATGCTCGTGTACGCGACTGCGCGTACTCTCTCCAAGCTGCGCACAGGTGAGGAAGCTACCGTGCTGACCACCATGATTGTGCGTGAAGAGTCGATGACTCTCTACGGTTTTTCGGAGCCTGCCGAGCGTGAAGTGTTCGATATGATGCTTTCGGTTTCCGGTATTGGTCCGCGTATTGCGCTGGCGGTGTTGAGTGTTCACACTGCCGCTGAGGTGGAGCGCGCCGTGGCGACCGGTGACGATAAGGCGTTCACGAAGGTTCCCGGTATTGGCCCGAAGGGTGCCCGCCGTATTGTGCTGGAGCTTGCAGGCAAGCTGATTCTGAGCGATGGCCAGACCGATGAGCTGCCGCTGAGCCAGGGCATCGTCTGGAAGCCGCAGGTGCTTGATGCTCTCACCTCCCTGGGCTGGAGCGAGAAGGACGCTTCCGCCGCTATTGACGCTTATGTGCAGCACAATCCTGCCGCAGAGACCGAGCCGGTGGGTGTGGCTCTGCGCGGTGTGCTCGCCTCCTTGGGTACTCAGAACACGGTGAGCCGCCACTAATCGGCGCGCCCTGTTCGATGTATCCCACTCAAACTTTTGTGAAAGAAGAATTCTATGAGCCAGAATCCCTATGAGCCGCAGCCCGCGGCGTCCCTGGTTTCCGGCGGGTATTTTCCCGGTCAGGTGCCCGGCACTCAGGCGTCTTCAGCTCCCGCCCAGCGCCTGGTGGCGATGGAAGAAGAGCCTGAAGAGAAGATGATTGAGGCGGCACTGCGCCCTAAGTCCCTGGATGACTTTGTGGGTCAGCGCCGTGTGCGTCAGCAGCTGTCCCTGGTGCTGGAGGCTTCGAAGATGCGTGGCCGTAGTGCCGACCATGTGCTGCTGTCGGGCCCTCCCGGTCTGGGTAAGACCACTCTCGCGATGATTATTGCGGCAGAGATGGAGGCGCCGCTGCGCATTACCTCCGGTCCGGCGATTCAGCATTCGGGTGATTTGGCGGCGATTCTGTCTTCGCTGACTCCCGGTGAGGTGTTGTTCCTGGATGAGATTCACCGTATGAGCCGCCCTGCTGAGGAAATGCTCTACATGGCGATGGAAGATTTCCGTGTGGACATTGTGGTCGGTAAGGGGGCGGGTGCGACCTCCATTCCGTTGGAGCTGCCGCAGTTCACCCTGGTGGGTGCGACGACCCGTGCGGGTCTGCTGCCCGGGCCTCTGCGTGACCGCTTCGGTTTTACCGGTCACCTGGAGTTCTACTCGGTGGAGGAGCTTGAGCTGGTGCTGCGCCGCAGCGCGGGCCTGATGGATATGCAGATTACCTCCGAGGGTTTCACGGAGATTGCCGGTCGTTCCCGCGGCACGCCGCGTATTGCGAACCGCCTGCTGCGTCGTGTGCGTGACTGGGCGCTGGTGAACGGCGTGGACCGCATCAATGCGACCGATGCCGCAACCGCGCTGGACATGTACGAGGTGGATTCACGCGGCCTGGACCGCCTGGACCGCGCTGTGCTGGAGGCGCTGATTCACAAGTTCGGCGGCGGCCCGGTGGGTCTGTCCACCCTCGCCATTGCGGTGGGTGAAGAGACGGAGACCGTGGAGACGGTTGCCGAACCGTACCTGGTGCGTGAGGGCCTGATCGGTCGCACCCCGCGCGGTCGTGTGGCTCTGCCCGCGGCGTGGGAGCACCTCGGCTTGGAGGCCCCGGAGATTCAGCTTTAGGCCCGCACCAGCTCTAGATGCGCACCAGCTGATAACACTGTAGTAGCCCGTGGGAGGTATCCGCCTCCTGCGGGCTTCTCTTTGCCCCCCCCGGTAGCTCTTCTGCAGGCACTGTCGGGGTTCCATTAGGCTCTGCCGGGCTCTGCTGGTCTTTACCAGTGACATAAAATTACGCCGAGAGAGTCCAAAACTCAGGTTAACCTCACAAAAACGCTGGTTCGGGGCGCTAAAGCTCATGCTCTCGCGTAGGATGGATACGTACTGTATCTACGATTCCACACCTTCCGGTACGCTCAACCCTCGCGGTGAGCGGCACGGGTGCGGATGTGAAAGTGAGACCATGGATTTTAACCTCCTGATTATGATCGCCATGATGGCGCTGCTGGCATGGATGATGTTCTCTGCACAGAAGCGTCAGCGTAAGCAGATGGAGGAACTGCGCGCAATGCAGCAGTCTCTCGTCCCCGGCACCCAGGTGATGACTGGTTCCGGCATCTACGGCACCGTTGTCAGCACTGACCTTGAGAACAACAAGCTGCAGCTTCAGATTGCGGACGGTGTTGTTATCACCCTGGCACTGAACGCGATTATGACTGTCGTTGAGGAGGAAGCCCCCGCGGCACCCCTGACCGAGGACGTGTACGAGGCTACCGCATCCGAAGCTCCCGCTTCCGATACCTCTTCTGATACTGCTAAGTAATTCAGCGCGTATGAGCCCGGCGCCCCATGAGCGGCGTCGGGTTTTCGCGTTACGGAATCTGTAGAACACTCAATTCTATTCACACGAAGAAGGAACATTATGGCTAAGCGTTCACCGCTTGCAGCCGCGCGAGGGGCGCTCCTCTCGATGGTCCTGCTCATGGTTGTTATGGCTGCCGGTATTTTCGGTAGCACCTATTCGGGAGGTTCGTGGGCGCCGAAGCTCGCCCTGGACCTTTCGGGTGGTACTCAGATGATTCTTTCTCCGAAGGTTAACGGCTCTTCGGATGAGAACGTCTCCCAGGAGCAGTTGAACCAGGCGGTTGAGATTATTCGTCAGCGCGTTGATGGTGCTGGCGTTTCGGAGGCGGAGGTTACGACCTCTTTCGGTTCGGGTAATAATGTGGTTGTTTCGGTTCCCGGAACGATTAGCGCTGAGACTCGTCAGCTGATTCAGGCGTCTGCAAATATGACGTTCCGCCCGGTTCTTGTAGCCGGTGCCGGTACTGCGGTGGCTGAGGATGCCCGCACTGCGGACGATAAGCTGCCCAAGCCGTCCGCGGAGCCGACTGACGGTTCGGACCGTAACTGGATTACTGCGGACCTGTACAAGCAGTATGAGGCGAAGGACTGCACCGCGGCACGTAATGAGGATGCCGATAGTGCTGACCCGACTAAGCCGATGGTGGCGTGTTCCACTGACGGTCAGGAGAAGTACATTCTGGGTCCTGTGGAGCTGAGCGGTAGCGATATTTCTACCGCAAGCCACTCGCAGGAGACGACCGGTCAGGGCGTGACTACGGGCCGTTGGGCTGTGAACATTCAGTTCAACGATGCTGCTCGTGAGAAGTTCCAGAACATTACTTCTCGCCTGAACGCGATTCGTGCGCAGAACGCAAATGATCCGCGTGCCCGCTTCGCGATTCTGCTGGACGGCAAGGTGCTGTCCTCCCCGGTGTCGCAGGCAGTGATTTCTGACGGTAAGCCGCAGATTACCGGTAACTTCACCGAGCAGGAGGCGAAGGCTCTCGCCGATCAGCTCAAGTACGGTGCCCTGCCGATTAGCTTCACGATCCAGTCGGAGCAGCAGATTTCTGCGACCCTGGGTTCGGAGCAGCTGCGTGTGGGTCTGCTGACCGGCCTGATTGGTCTGCTGCTGGTGTTTGTCTACTCGCTGTTCCAGTACCGTCTGCTGGGCTTTGTGACGATTGCGTCGCTGATTGTTGCGGGCATCATCTCGTATGAGGCGATTGTGCTGCTGGGTTGGGCGTTGAACTACCGCCTGTCCCTGGCTGGTGTGGCGGGTCTGATTGTGGCGATTGGTGCTACGGCTGACTCGTTCATCGTCTACTTTGAGCGTATCCGTGATGAGATCCGTGCTGGCCGCACGATCCCGTCGGCGGTGAACCACGGTTGGCAGCGTGCATCCCGCACTATTTTGGCGTCGAAGGCTGTGAACCTGCTGGCTGCTGTGGTGCTGTACGTTGTGTCGGTCGGTTCGGTGAAGGGCTTCGCGTTCACCCTTGGTTTGACTGCGATTGCTGACCTTGTGGTCGTGTACCTGTTCACCCACCCGATGCTGACTCTGCTGGCGAATACCCGCTACTTCGGTGAGGGTCACCGACACTCGGGCTTGTCGCCTGAGTCGCTGGGCGCTACGCCGCTGTACCGTGGTGCCGGTCGCCTCCGCAGCCCGGAGGAGAAGCAGCTGAGCATTGCTGAGCGTCGCCGTGCAGAGCGTGCTGCCGCTGAGGCTGACGAGTCTGCTTCTGATGAGAAGAAGGAGAGCTAAGCATGGCTACCGATGTGAAACCTAATGCTTTTGCCCGCTTCGGTAATGACCTGCATTCGGGTGCCCGCTCGTACCCCTTCGTGGGTAAGCGCCGCCTGTGGCTGGTGCTGGCTACTGTGCTGATGGCGGTTTCGGTTCTGATTCCGGCTGTTGGTGGCGGCTTCAACCTGGGTATTGATTTCCGTGGCGGTTCGGAGTTCGTGGTCTCGAAGACCGCGCACGTTGATACTGCTACGGGTGAGCGCATTATTCACGAGAAGGCGAAGGACGCTTCGGATGTTCGCGTGACCAATATTGCGCCGGGTACGATTCGTGCCCAGATGAGCAAGCTCAGCGATGATGAGACTCTGCAGGTAAAGGCGGCTCTGCAGGAGGCGTACGGCGTCTCTGAGAATGACGTGACCTCCTCGTTTGTGGGCCCGACCTGGGGTGCGGATGTGACCCGTCAGGCCTTCTGGGGTCTGGTCGCGTTTGTGGTGCTTGCGCTGATTGGTATGGCGTTCTACTTCCGCACCTGGAAGATGTCGCTGGCGTCTATTGCGGGCCTGTTCTTCACCGTGGTGGTGACGGTTGGCCTGTACGCCGCGTTCGGCTTCGAGATCACTCCGAGTGCAATTATTGGTTTCTTGACGATTCTGAGCTACTCGCTGTACGACTCGGTGGTGGTGTTCGATAAGATCCGCGAGAACACCGAGGATGTGCTGGAACGCCGCGACACGACCTTTGCCGAGCAGATTAACCTGGCGGTGAACCAGACCCTGGTCCGTTCGATTAACACGGCTATTGTGGGTGTTCTGCCGGTGGGCGCGATTCTGTTCATTGGTGCGTTCATCCTGGGTGCGGGTACTTTGCAGGACCTGTCCCTGTCGCTGTTCGTGGGTATTCTGGTGGGCATGTTCGGCACGCTGTTCGTGTCTGCGCCGCTGTATGCTTCGCTGCGTTTGGGTGAGCCTCAGATTCGTGAGCACACCGCGAAGGTGGAGAGCGGCAACTTCAAGGATGCCGAGGATGCTGACGAGGCTGAGGACTCTGAGGGTTCGGAGGAGCCCGCCGAGGCTGAGAAGGCTGAGGAATCTGCTGACAAGGCGACCGAGGACGAGAAGGCAACCGAGAAGCCCGCTAAGAAGCCGGCACGTGCAACCATTGAGATTCACCGCGTGAACCTGAACGGCTAGCCTGTGTTCCGCTAACGCTACTGGCGTTGCTAACGATAGGGGAGTCGATACCGAGAGGTGTCGGCTCCCCTTTAGTGTGCCTGAACCTTTAGCGTGCCCAAAATATTTCCCGCACAACGCGCTCGGGCGTGTTAAAACGTCGCATAGTTTGGCGCGTTCCAGACCGCTGGGTAGGATAAGAAGTGAAGATACTGTGCGCTCGCGTTTGAGCCTGCTGATGGCTGGTTTGGCCGGTATAGCCCTCAACGATGAGGAACCTGAGTGTGCGGCTGATTATCTTGAGTCCGAAGGAGCCTGGAATGAGTGCAGAACCTGCCGTGAACACCAACGCTGAGAACCCTGCAGGGACCGCCGAGAAGCCCGCGGTTCGGCCCGCTGGCCCGATTCCTCTGCCTGAAACTGATTCGTCTGACGCAAAGAAGAAACGCGGCTCGCACCGCGTCATGGCTGCTGGCGGACGTGTGCCGAACCGCCTCGTCTTCGGTAGCCGTAGCAGCAAGATGGAGACCTCCGATTCGCACGGCGGCACCATCCGTTTCTCCCCGATGATTGCGCCGGTCGTACGTGCCGTGCGCCGCTACCACCCGGACGAAGACATCCAGGTGTTGCAGCGCGCCTACGAGGTGGCGAACCGCTGCCACGAGGGTCAGAAGCGTAAGAGTGGCGACCCGTACATCACCCACCCGGTGGCTGTGACCGCGATTCTTGCGGAGATGGGCGCGACCGGCCCCGTGCTCGCCGCCGGCCTGCTGCACGACACTGTGGAAGACACCGACTACACGATGGAGCAGCTCACCGAAGAGTTCGGCGAGGAGGTCGCCTACCTGGTCGACGGCGTGACCAAGCTGGACAAGATGACCTACGGCGAGAACGCCTCCATTGAGACGATTCGCAAGCTCGTGCTGTCCATGAGCAAGGACATCCGCGTGCTGCTCATCAAGCTTGCCGACCGCCTGCACAACGCCCGCACCTGGCGTTTTGTGCCGCAGGCTTCTGCCGCGAAGAAGGCAGAAGAGACCCTGAAGATTTACGCGCCGCTCGCGCACCGCCTGGGCCTGAACACGATTAAGTGGGAGCTGGAGGACCTGTCCTTCGCCGCCATGAGCCCGGAAATTTACGCCGAAATGGTGCGCATGGTCGGCGAACGCACCCCCGCCCTCGAAAAGTTCCTGAACGAGGCGCGCACCAAGATTAAGGAGCGCCTGGCACAGGTCGGTATCGAGGCGACCGTGACCGGCCGCCCCAAGCACTACTACTCGATTCATCAGAAGATGAAGACGAAGGGCCGCAGCTTCGACGAGATTAACGACATCCTCGCCGTGCGCATCATGGTTGAGGAAGAGGCGGAGTGCTACACCGTGCTCGGCCACGTGCTGTCCCTGTGGCCGTCGATGACCGGCCGTTTCAAGGACTACATTAAGAACCCGAAGAACAACAACTACCAGTCGCTGCACCTGACCGTGTACGGTCCGGGTAACCTGCCGCTTGAGATTCAGATCCGCACCTACAAGATGCACGAAGAGGCCGAGTACGGTGTGGCGGCGCACTGGCGCTACAAGGCGGCGTCGCGCGGCGAGAAGGTCGCAGCTCGTGGCGGCGCGCCCGCAAAGGACCCGAAGGAGCCGGGCACCCAGACCTCGGCAATGATGAACGTCGGCATCCTGCAGTCCATCGCCGAGATTTCGAACTCCAACCCGGAATCGGAGAAGTTCTACGAATCGCTCGCCGACACCCTCGACACCGACGAAATCGTCGTACTCACCCCCAACGGCGAGGCAATCGCCCTGCCCAACGGCTCCACCCCCGTGGACTTCGCCTACGCCATCCACAGTGAGGTCGGCGACCGCACCGTCGGCGCGAAGGTCAACGGCCGCCTGGTGCCGCTACACACGGTTCTGCCCACCGGCGCCACCGTCGAAATCATGACCACGAAGAACGAAGACGCCGGACCCAGCGAGGACTGGCTGAAGTTCGTTCGCTCCTCACGCGCTCGCACGAAGATCCGCCAGTACTTCGCGAAGGAACGCCGCCTGGAGGCGCTGCTCGCCGGCCGCGAGATGCTCACCAAGAGCATGCGCAACAGTGAGCTGCCGCTGCAGAAGATGATGAGCCCGGAGATTATGACTCAGGTAGCTCAGCTGCTGCACAAGAACGATGTGGCGTCGCTGTACCGTGCAATTGGTGAGCACGAAATCACGCCGAAGCAGGTCATTGACACCCTGGTTGAGGTGCACCGCGGCGACGAGCCGGCACCCGAGGTTGAGGTCAGCGACTTTGACGAGACGCTGCTGAAGTCCACCCGCAAGGCGATTGGTGATAACGGCGTGATTGTGCCGGGTGCTGAGGGTGTGCTGACGAAGATTGCGCGTTGCTGCACCCCGGTCCCGCCGGATGACATTATCGGCATTGTGACCCGCTATAACGGCATTTCGGTGCATCGCCGTGACTGCCCGAACATGCGTAACGCTGACGAGGAGCCACGCGTGACCACGGTTGAGTGGGCGTCTTCGCCGACCGCTACGTACCGTGTGCAGATTCAGGTGGAGGCACTGGACCGTAAGGGCCTGCTGAGCGACCTGATTCGTGCTATCTCTGAGTCGGGCGTGAACATCCTGGATGCGCGCGTGCACACTTCGGAGGATCGTACCGTGGTGGACCGCTTCGCCCTGGAGCTGGGTGACCGCTTCATGCTGGAGCACGTGCTGAACGTGGTCCGTAACGTGACGGGCGTGTACAAGGCGTACCGCCTGACCGGCGCGAAGCCCTCGGAGGCGTAAATACTTTTCTACGCCCAGAAGCCACATGTGTTTCGAAAAGCCACTTCTTTGGTGGCTTCTCGAAACACATGTGGCTTTTCGCCGTTAAACAGGTTCGGGTCCAGAATGACGAACCAGTACGCACATGTTGTTCTCATTGGGCATAATGAATGTGGTGGCAATGGTTGCTGCAACACATACAACGAAATGGTTTTTATATGTCTGACATGTCTGATGCTCACATTTCCTCTTGTTTGAACTACTTGAGCCGTGAGCTTGATCCGCTGCTGACTCGGCTGGTGGTTGAGAAGGGTCTGATGTCCCAGTCGCAGGTTAAGGAGTACGGCTGGACCGCTATTCTGTGGTACTTGGATGATCAGCGTAATCGCAATGTTGAGTTGAGCCGATACAATCCGCGCGATATTCAGGTTCAGCTGCGTATGCTGACTGAGCCGGTAGGTAATTCTGAGCGGAAGCACCCGTTTGAGCCTGATTCGAGCCGTACCGTGAGTACGTATGCGCAGGATTTGCGTATTTTCCGCAATAAGAAGATGCATTACATGGAGATGGATCGCAACGACGCGGTGCGTATCTACGATTCGGCGGCTCGTCTTTTTGAGGCGTTGGGTGCGCCGGAGCAGAAGGCATGGTGTGAAAGCCAGCTGGACCGTGTGCATGCTGAGTTGTTTGGTGTTGGTGAGGCGGCACCGGTTCGTCGTGAGCTGGATGAGGAAGTCCGCCAGGCGGCTTCGGCGGCGCGTTCGTCGAAGGCTGAGGTGTCTGCGCCTCGTGGTGCGTTTACTCGCCCGGCACGTCCGGCACCGGTTCCGCAGCCTGCCCAGCCTGCGGCTCCTTCTTCAACTTCTCAGCCGGCTTCTTCTTCGCCTGCTCCGCTGTGTCTTGCAGTGGGGGAGGGCCGTTACTCGTTTGAGCCGTGGGAGCCGATGCCGCTGGGTGACCGCGATATTTTTGATTCGCTGCGCAGTAAGCGTTCTAAGGATCAGATGTCTGCTGCTCTTGAGCAGATTGTGTCTTTTGAGGGACCGGTTCAGACGGATCGTTTGGCGACTTTGGCGGCGCAGTGCTTTGGTGTGAGCCGTTTGGCGAAGAAGAACCGCGACTGGATTATCCGTTTGGCGGGTCGTATGCCTGAGCTGCAGGTGGATGAGCATAAGTTCGTGTGGCATGTTGAGGCGCCGCGTGAGGAGTATGGCGAGTTCCGCCCTTCGGTGGATGGTGCGATGCGCGAGTTTGACCAGATTAGCCCGGTTGAGATTGCGAATGCTTGGCGCTTCTATGAGCAGGATCCTGAGCTGATGGATGAAGGTCAGGATGTTGAGTCGGCTGTGTTGGCGACTTTTGGCCGTAAGCGTCGTACTGCGAAGGTTAAGGCTCAGTTGGAGCTGGCTAAGGCGCTGTTGGCTGCTTAGCCAGGCGTGATGGCTGTGTGATGGCTGTGTGAGCCTGGGCGACGGTTGCTGTTGGTGGCGGGTGCGCGTATTAGGGCCCTGTTGGGTGTGCGCCCGTCACCGGCAGTTCTGTCAGTTCTAGGGTGTTTCTAGGGTGAAAACGCAGATTATTTCGGTATATGCCGTCAATTTATTGCGGTATGTGTGTGTTTTCCGCTTATTTTGTCAGGGGTTCCATATATTTTGAGTGTATGGAGCAAGGGCATAGCTCCATGGGGTCTGTTATCTGAGTGAACCGAAGGAGAGATACTCATGGACCTGAGCGGTTACTACACCGGTGATGATTTTCGCGAGTTCTACGCTGGGCAGGACGCCTCGAATATTGACGATTTCTTCACTGAGAACGGTGAGTTTTTGATGGATCGGCTTCCTGAGCTGACGGAGCGTGAGGCTTTGGCTCAGATTCGTTTCTGTGATTCTTGTGCGGCGTTGTGTCAGAGTGGTTACGCTTTGGATGAGGCCGAGGACGCCCTCCGAGATACCTATACTCTGGCTGTCTGAACCCTGGCTGGTTGAACCTGCTCTTTCTAGATTCAGAGCTGAGTCTAGCGTTTGTTTTTCTTTCTTTATGGGGCTGTAGGCTTCGTATATTTTCTGTTTTCTATCCGCTTCTGGCGACCCGAAAGGTACTGTTGTGACGACCATTAACGATTATCAGGCTAAGTTTTATGCGCATGAGTTGCGCCGTAGCTATGCCGATAATGAGCTGGGTAAGCTGACAAGTCTGCTGTTTGATGCGCAGGTTGAGCCTAAGCCGCATCAGATTGATGCTGCTCTTTTTGCTTTGCAGTCTCCCCATATGAAGGCCGCTATCCTCGCTGATGAGGTTGGTCTGGGTAAGACCATTGAGGCTGGCATTGTGATTACTCAGTTTTGGTCTGAGCGTCGCCGCAATATTTTGATTGTGGCTCCGGCGTCGTTGCGTCAGCAGTGGAAGCAGGAGTTGTGGGATAAGTTCATGATTCCTGCGACTCTGGTGGATTCTAAGAACGCAAGGGATGTTATCGAAGAGACCCGTCGGGGTGAGCCTTCGGTTTTGATTTGTTCGTACCAGTTCATGACGAGCTTTCAGGATAAGCTGGGTTCGCTGCCGTGGAATCTGATGGTGCTGGATGAAGCCCACTATCTGAGGAATTTCTATATGCCGGCTCATCGGCAGCCGAAGAGCGCTTTGGCTGCTTCGAAGATTGCTAAGGCGGCGCAGAAGGTTCTTCTGCTGACGGCTACTCCACTGCACAATAGGATGGAGGAACTGTACGGCCTGGTCTCCGTGATTGATCCTGAGTTCTTTGATAGCTTGAAGGCGTTCCGTGCGCGTTATGTTAATGGGTCTTCTGAATTGTCTAAGAACGCGGCGATGGAGGATTTGCAGGAGCGTCTGAGCATGCTGCTGAAGCGTCATCTGCGCAAGGACGTGAACCTGTATGTGCGCTATACGAACCGTGGCACTGAGACGTTCCAGTTTGAACCTACGGAGAAGGAACAGCAGCTGCATGAGATGGTTCAGTCGTTTGTTCATAACTCGACTTTTATGCAGTACTCTCCGGCGCGTAATCTGATGGCGATTCAGCTGTTCAAGCGTTTGGGCTCTTCGACGTTTGCGGTTTCTTCCACTCTTGAGTCTATGGCTGAGCGTCTGCGCTACCTTACGGAACCTGAAGTTCTGACGATGAAGGAAGTTTCGGATGCCTCGCGTTCCTTTGCGCGTGGAGGTGCCGATTTTGATGGTGATGCGGGCCCCTCTGAGGACAGCTGGCTGTCTAATCTTTCGGATAAGTCTGACGCATGGTCGGATCGTATTCTGAATGAGCACGAGCGTTCTCAGCTTCGTCAGGAGGCTGAGGAGTTGAGCCGTGTGGCTGAGCATGCGGCGTCGATTACGGAGAATGCTAAGGCTCATAAGCTGCTGGAGGCGTTGGAGCGCGGTTTTGAAAGCATGCGTTCTATTGGTGCACCGGAGAAGGCTATTATCTTCACGGAGTCGACGCGTACTCAGGAGTACCTGCAGCGTGTTTTGGTTGAGGCTGGTTACGGCGATGAGCTGGTGCTGTTCAACGGTTCGAATGGTTCGAAGGAGCAGCGCAAGATTTACCGTGAGTGGCTGGCTGAGCATGAGGGTAGTGACCTTGTCACTGGTGTTCAGGCTGCTGATATGCGTAAGGCTTTGGTGGATAAGTTCCGTAATTCGGCTCGTATTATGATTGCGACTGAGGCTGCGGGCGAGGGTATTAACTTGCAGTTCTGTTCGTTGCTGATTAATTATGATTTGCCGTGGAACCCGCAGCGTGTGGAGCAGCGTATTGGTCGTGTTCATCGTTATGGCCAGAAGCATGATGTTTTGGTGATGAACTTCTTGAATAGCCGGAACGAGGCTGAAGCCCGTGTGCTGTCTATGCTTCGTGATAAGTTCCAGATTTTCACGGGTGTCTTTGGCGCAAGTAATGAGATTCTTGGTGCTATCGCTTATGGTGCTGATTTTGATAGGAAGATTGGTGCTATTTTTGCGAACGCTAAGACCGCTGAGGAGATTGAGGAGGCATTCCGTCAGCTTGAGGAAGAGAATGCCGAACTGATCGCTGAGGGTATGCGTGAGACGAGCTCTAAGGTGTTTGAGAACCTGGACGCGAATGTTCAGGATAAGCTCAAGAGTTACGATGAGGGTTCGCGTGAGCTGTTGGGTGTTTTTGAGCGTCTGCTGATGGAAGTGACGAAGCACGAGCTGGGTGACTTGGCTGATTTTGCGGATGATTCGCGTCGTTTTGTTCTGCGTGAAGTGCCTGCTCATGATGATGCTGAGGACGGCGATATTGTTCCGGGCACGTATGCGCTCAAGGAGGATTCGGATAATCACACTCGCCAGTACCGTTTTGATTCGCCGCTGGGTCGTTTTGTGGTGGATTCGGCGTTGAACCGTGAGACTCCGCAGCGTGAGCTGGTGTTCTCGGTGTCGGCTTCGGAGCGTCCTTCGAAGTATGCGCAGTCGTTGGTGGGCACTTCGGGTGAGTTGAGCCTGCGTGAGGCAACGTATACCGCTACGGTTGAGGGCCAGCTGGTTCAGGAGTCGTATCTGGTGGCTGGTGGTTGTACCGATTCGGGTAAGCCGCTGACGGCTGATGATGTGAATGATCTGATGTCTTTGCGTTGCGTGAGTGAGAGCCCGGTCGCTGGCATGATGTTTGCGGATCGTATGGAGTCTCAGATGCGTGAGCAGACGGAACGCCTGGCTGCTGAGGTGAATGAGCGTAATGGCCGTTTCCTGGAGGATATGTGGCAGATTCAGGATGCTCGTGAGCAGGATATGCGCGCGGCGATGGAGGCTGAGAAGCAGGAGCTGCTGAAGAAGGAGCGTCAGCTGGTTGCTGATTCGAAGCGCGAGGCTGATCCTACGAAGCGTATGCAGATGCGTATTAAGGCTCGTGAGCTGAATAAGCAGGTCAGCGCGGTAGATCGTAAGTACCAGCAGAAGTTTGCCGATTACGATGTGTATATGGAGAGTATCCTGGATCGAATGAAGAAGTCTACGGACGCGACGAGCTCGGCTCAGGACCTGTTCACGATTCGTTGGCGTGTTGAGCAGTAAGTAGGCTCTTTGCGGGCTGGAAGGCGGCTCGGTGTGGGTGACCATGCCGGGCCGCCTTTTTGACGGTTTCGTTGGACAGCGTGACGGTTATGGCGGAAACTAGAAGGGTACATTTGAGATGGTATGTCCCATTTACAAATTGTTGTGGCTCACATACCTGCCGTGTTCTGAATTGATGAGCTTATGAGGCTCTGACATGGGGATAGAGATGTCCCTCTGGTTGTTTGGATAGTCAGTGTTGATGACTTCTTAGCGGTGGGTAAGTGCTGTAAGTCGACGGTTTGGGGCTTACATGGTGGAAGGTTTATCGACGATGAGCGAAGTTTCTGAATTCGGCAGTGTGCCGTTGTCTTCTCCGGATATGAGGGCGAAGCTGTGGGAGCAGCTGCAGGCTTCCGCTCCGGAAGTTTTTGCCGATGGCAAGCTGAACGTGGAGGCTCTGCAGAACCTTCTGGGTGATGAGAATCTGGCGGGGGGGGGTGCTGAGAAGTTTGGTTTGACCTGGCCGGGTAAGCGTGAGGCTCAGCGTGTAGCGCAGTTGCCGACGTCTGCCGCTATTCACCCGCAGATTTCGGATTCGGTGGATTGGGAATCGACCCGCAACGTGTTTATTGAGGGTGAGAACCTGGAGACGTTGAAGGCTATGCGTGCTGCGTACCGTGGCAAGGTGAAGATGGTGTACATTGATCCGCCGTATAACACGGGTAAGGATTTTGTGTATTCTGATCGTTTTGCGCAGACGGTGCGTGAGCATGAGTTTGAAACTGGCGCTCGTGATGCTGAGGGTGCGCTGAAGGCGGGTACGGCTTTTGAAATGAATACCTCAAACTCGGGCGCGTATCACTCGAATTGGTTGAGCATGATGTACCCGCGCCTGGTGTTGGCACGCGAGTTGCTAACTGAAGACGGACTGATTTTTATCTCTATTGATGATTACGAAGTCGATAATCTTCGGGCTATTTGTAATGAGATTTTTGGGCAGCATAATTCTCTGAATGAAAACCCGGTTTCATTTATTTGGCCTCGTTCAGGTGCGACTGCTGGAATGGTACGTACTGGGCATGAATATATTCTTGTTTACGCGAAGAACCGCAGCTCACTGAAACAGTTTAAAGTCTTTTCTTCCGAAAATGATTTTATTGAAGACCGCGCAATTAAAAAAATCTCTCGCAGTAACCCTGAATCATCGCTTACGCTAAAAGCGGGTATGAGGTTCGAGGGTAATAATGCAGAATTTACGGGTACTATCGGTACGAATGAGACCATGACAATTGATGGTGTTATGCGTTTTGAAAACGGTCGGCTTACCGAAGATGTAACCGTATCTGCGGGGTGGGCTATGAAGAGCCAGATTCAACAGTGGATGCAGGGTGAAGATACTTTTGACACTAAGGGGCAGCGGGTAGTCGAATTCTTCTTTAATAAAAAGGGTCTTCTGCGTTACCGAAAAGAACGGTCTGTATTTTCTCCCTCAACTATCCTTGAGTCAAATATAGTTGGTACTACTAAGAGCGCTTCTAATGAGATAGCTGAAATTCTTGGATATAAGAATCCTTTCAGCTACCCTAAGCCGACTGCTCTTATCCAGTATTTGATGTCTTTCTGCACCTCTGGTGAAGATATCATTCTGGACTTCTTTGCTGGTTCTGGAACTATTGCTCAGGCTGTTGTTCAACAAAACATTGTTGATCAGCAGAATCGCCGCTATATCGCGGTGCAGCTCCGAGAAGACCTGGACCAGGCAAGCGAAGCGTTCTCTCAGGGAGACCGAACTATTCCTGATGTCGTACGTCATCGTCTCAGGAATCTTCCTAGCTATGTCCATGAAAAGTACGCCGAGCAGATTGCTCAGCGCTCCGAGGACAACCCCCTCGACACCGGATTCCGAGCCTTCACCCTGGGTGATAGCTGCTTCAAGAGCTGGAAGGTAGACAGTAGCATCCACGTGGAGCAACTGGACCGGCTCTTCGAGGATCTGGGGGAGAGCATCAAACCCGGCACCGACCCCTACGATATTCTCTTTGAGCTCCTGCTCAAGAGCGGCTGCCCCCTGAACGTGGAACTGACCCCCTTCTCCTTCGGCTATACGAAATTCTTTGCCGTTGAATCTGGTGCGCTAGCCTTCACGCACCTGCCCACCGAAGACCCTGCAACCATCCCGAGCCTTGAAGACTGGGAAAAGGCCATCAACAAGTTCCACGAAATCTACGGCTACGAACCGGTCCAGCTAATCATGATTGAAGACGCGCTCTCCAACAAGAACAACTACGTCAACGTAGACAGCCTCAAGCTGAACCTGGTGCAGCTCGCCAAGCAGCACGGCATCAACCGCGAAGACGTACTCTTCGCCTAGAAGCACCAGCACACAGCTGAATAGGTTCCTCACGCGGACCCTGCAGAACAACCCGGCGGCGGTGAAAACACACCGCAATTCACCGCCGCCGTGGTTCTTCTAAGAACCCGTAACCCCTGAACCACTTCAGCGACCACACTCATAGCAAACAAACTCCGAAAGACCCCCGTCCGAAAGACCACTGCCATGCCTCACCCCGACCCTCAGGTCCCCACACCTAACCCCTTATACCGCGGCGCAGCAAGCCCTTCCAACCCCAGCCCCGCACCCCAGCGTAAAGGCTTCGTCTTCGACCCCTCACAGAAGCACCAGATGCGTGCCATTGACTCCACCGTGGCGCTCTTCGAAGGGCAGATGAAACACACCGGAACCAGCCGCAACATCATCCCCACAGGTGCTGCCGCTGAAGAGAACACCCTTTTCGCCGCCCGCGCCACAGGCGTCGTCTACAACCAGCTCGACCTTGACCGTGAAGCCCTTTTCAACAACCTCATTAAGGTGCAGGAGAGCAACTACCTCGAGCATAGTGCGGAGCTCATAGTAGAAGATGGTGTACCCCACTACGACATCGAAATGGAAACCGGCACCGGTAAAACCTACGTCTACCTGCGTAGCATCCTCGAACTTGCCAAGAACTACGGGTTCACCAAGTTCGTTATTGTCGTACCCTCCGTAGCGATTCGCGAAGGCGTCAAGGCCAGCATCAACTCCATGCGCTCGCACTTTGAGAACCTGTACCTGCAGCACGGTGTGTCCCTCCGCGAAACCTTCTACAGGGGCGACACTCCTGAAGAGGTCTACTCCTTCGCAACCGGTATCGGTGTCGAGGTTCTCATCACCACTATCAGCGCACTCAACACCACCAAAAAAGATGACCGTATCATCTATCGGGAACGCGATAGCCTCAACGGTCTGGCGCCCATCGACTACATTCGTGCTACCCGCCCCGTCGTCATCCTCGACGAACCGCAGCGCATGAAAAGCGACAATAGTACCATCGCAATTTCAGAGCTTAACCCCCTTGCTGTCCTGCGCTACAGCGCTACCCACGATAAGGTCCGCAACCTCGTCTACCGCCTCGACCCGGTAGACGCCATGCAACAGAACCTTGTGAAGAAGATTTCCGTCGCTGAGGTCCTCATCGATGGCATGACTACTACCCCTTACATTCGTTTTATTTCTGTTGACCGGACAAAGAGGCCCCTCAAAGCCATCCTAGAATTGGCCACAATAACTAAGCAGGGTGGCATCGACCGCAAAAAGATTGCCCTCAAGCAAGGCGAATCACTGGCACACAAGGCCAACAACGACGCCTACGGCGATATCGCAGTCAACCACATCAGTGTGGAGTACGGGGAAGAAAATGCCTTCGTTGAACTGAGCGCCATCGAAGGTAAAAACCTGCTCCGTCGTGACGAATCCCTCGGCGATGAAAATATGGACCAGGTGCACCGTGCCATGATTCGTGAAACCATTCGTCAGCATCTCAAGAAGGAATACATACTGCAGAAGGAAGGCGTTAAGGTTCTCTCGCTCTTCTTCATCTATAGCGTGCACAGCTACCTGGGCGACGGAACCAATAACCTTGACGCCAACGGCAACTTCGCCCGCTGGTTCGACGAAATCTACGTTGAAGAAGTCGAACGCCTCGAGCAGAGGACCGGAATCAGTAACTTCTGCTCGCATGACCCCTTGACCGCCCGTAGTGCTTACTTCGCACAGCTCAAAGCCAAGCGCGGCCAGACCCAGGGCGAATACGTGGACTCCACCGACAAGAAGGAAAGGAAGGAAGACGACGACGCCTACAAGCTCATTATGCAGGACAAGGAACGCCTGCTCAGCCACGAGGAACCCGTACGCTTCATCTTCAGCCACTCTGCACTCCGTGAAGGCTGGGACAACCCCAACATCTTCCAGATTTGCGTGCTCCGCACCATGAACACCGTGACCGAACGTCGCCAGACCATCGGCCGCGGCCTGCGCCTGCCCGTCAGCGTCAACAATGGAACCCTCACGCGAATTTCCGACCCGAATCTCGCACGCCTGACCGTCATCGCCAACGAGTCCTACCGCGACTTCGCTGACTCCCTGCAGCGCGAATACCGCGAGGCCGGCGTAAGTATTGGACGTGTGCGCCGCACCGACTTTGCGGGTATTGCCGCGCGTCAGAACGGCGAAGTCTCTCCGACTGACACCCTCGGCGTTGCCCAGTCTGGTGAAATTTTTGATGTCCTCGTTAAGAACGGAATGCTCACGCAGGACGGTGAACCGACCCGCTCGTTCACCCCGAACCAGGTCGACTTCAGCCTTAGATTGCCCGAAGAGTACGCACCTTACGAAGACAAAATCATCCAGATTCTCGTTGACAACCAGAACACCACCAAATTTGTCGAAAATGAGAAGAACAGGAACGGGGAGCCTCGCAAGTTCAACCCGGACTTCCCTCGTCAGCTCTTTAGTGAGCTCTGGGAACGCATCGCCGTGGACACCGGCTACCGCGTCCTGCTTGACTCAAACACTTTATCTAATAAAGCAGTAGAGCTGATTTGTGAGGCAACTGAGCATATTCGACCTGTCCAGATTCGTATTGAAGAGTCTGCTCTTGATGTACATCGTTCCGGTATCAAGACTGGAACGAACCTTGGAGATGCTTCGGCTCGATTGGAAAAGATTGATTATTCATATCCCCTGCCCGATATCGTGGCAGAGCTACAGAAAGCGACCGATCTCTCTCGCAAGACCATCGTTGATATCCTCAAGAACTCCGAAACCCTGGATAAGTTCATTGCGAACCCCGGTGAATACATGGTGACCGTGCGTAGGATCCTGCAGAGCGTTGTCGAAGATGTTGCTGTCTCGAACGCTGTCTTCCGCCCGCGCATCGTTGACGACGAAACCTACATGGAGAAAACCGGGACCGCCCCCCGGTACCGCGCAGAGCTTGAACCGGACGAGGAGCAAGATAATCTCTGGCATGACGTTACCGGTGGTGGCGATTACCTTACTGAGGGTGCCGCTATGCCTCTGATGCTCGCTTCAGAGGCCCTCGCCCAGCTGCAGAATGACCGCAACGACTACCCGCTGGACAAACTCTACAAGGTAGCACAGCCCGAAAAGACGGACTACGACTACCTGGTGCTGGATTCAGACGTGGAACGCCAGTTCGCACAGAAGCTTGAATCAAACTCCGCCGTCAAGTTCTTTATGAAGCTCCCCCCGAACTTCAAGATTGATACGCCCCGCGGCAAGTACAACCCCGACTGGGCGTACGTTTTTGAAGGCGAAGACGGAAAGAAGACCTTCTACGTTGTGGAAACAAAGAGCACCCACAACGAGGCAGAACGTCGTGTCAGTGAGAACCAGAAGATTAAGGCAGGTAAGAAGCACTACGAAGCAGTCAACCGACTGATTCTTAGCGCGAAGTACTCCTCTAACGGGTCCAGCCTGAAAATCTTGCCGAAGGTTTTCTACGATGTGAAGACTCACAAGGATTCGCCTATTCCCATGTAGCCGCCGGTAGTCTGCTGTAATCCGCAGTAATCCGCCCAGAAGCCACATGTGTTTCGAAAAGCCACTTCTTTGGTGGCTGCTCGAAACACATGTGGCTTTTTGCCGTTTATGGGGAGGGGCGGCCTGTGCTTTACCCCCGGGTAAATCCCGCCCCGCTTATCGTGTCAGGGGTCCGCCCTATTCTGTAATCAGAAGCACCGAAGCCCACGCGCTGAGAGCACCGCAGCCTCCCAGCGCATCCGAGAGAAAGGACCCCCACCATGGCACGCAGCCCCGAAGCCGAAGCCCGCTACAAGGCCTACCAGAAGAAGTACCACGCCGAACGCAACGCCCGCGCCCGCTACTCCTACGAGAGGCTCGAAAAGGCACACCGCGTCGTCGTCAACGGCAAGGACCTCTCCGCCGAACTCATGCAGCGTCGAGCCCCCGGCATCACCGGCGAAACCCCCTGGGACAAGGACCTGACCGTCCACCCCTATAAGTGGCGCCGCCAGGGCATGCCCAAGGACCTCCCCAGCTACGTGAGGGACGCATTCGGCGATGCAGCCCCTTACGAATCCTTCACCGACCCGCGCATGCTCTTCGACTGCTCCCTCTTCGACAACATGACCGATGAGGAAATCGCCTACTTCAACGACGAGAAGCACTGGGTCGTCGAGGACCTGGATACCGACATCACCCTCAAGAACGAACTGGAGGGCGAGCCGGGCGTGTACGGCTACCTCGTGCACGTGAACCGAGGCCGCAAGGAGGTGAACAACCCTCCTAAGGGCCGCCCGCGCTACAAGCGTAAGGACGGCAAAGAACTCGTGTGGGACGACCCGCGCCTGGACGCACCCTGGTGGCAGGAATGCGGCGATTACATCTACGTGTACCTGAACGAGAAGGAAGCTCGTGATTCCTTCAAGCAGCAGAAGATGCGCCTGGACGACCTGAACCAGGAGGTGCGCCTGTACCGCCTGACCAAGCCCATCAGCATCAGCGAGGCCCGCGCGTGGCTGAACAGTGACCACCCGCTGCGCGAAGAGAAGCACGGCGCCATCACCCTGGACGCCTTCGGCACCGGACAGTACGGCCGCCCGGGTGCGCTGCGTCTGCCGCAGCAGCCCGCCCCCGACGCGGACGAGCAGGACCGCATCGCCGAGGAAGAGTACTGGAACAGCCTCACCCCCGAAGAGCAGCAGAAGACCCTGGACGACCTCGAATACTACCAGGCCCTGGAAGAGAAGCGCCGCCAGATCAACAAGGAACGCTGCGACGCCATGGAACCGATGTACACGGAACGCTTCAACATCGACACCTACATGGCAACGGAACTGGCGAAGGTCGAAGCAGAAGTTGAAGCCGATCCCGACGACGAAGAAGCCGCCGAATGGGCACAGACCCTGCGGAACGCAATCCCCAAGATGACCCTCGACGACAAGCTCAAGTACCTCGGCGAAAACATGTACTGGGAAGACCCCGACGGGTGCGAAGAACTGCTACGCACCCTGAACATCATCACCCCGTACGAGACGCAGCTTCGCCTCGCATACATACTGGACCCGAGCCAGTGGATGATCGAACACGCCGTCAACATCCACAAGGCAAAACTGAAGAACGGCACCGAAACCAAGAAGCTCAACTTCCGCCGCAAGGATGGTCAGTACTATCTGAACGAAGCGCAGGAAGAATACGTGCGTGAGGTGCAGCTGGATAACTTCGCTTACGAAGGCGAACGCGGTTCCATCGAACTTCTACGACTCGTGTATGACAACGAACGGTACCCCTGCCTTGACGACGACCAGTACGAAGAAATCAACGGCTTCTCCTGGGAGACCATCAACATGGAGGACTACCGCGCCGGCCGCCTGCTGCCCTTCGGCGACGGTTTTCCCCGCGGGGCGTTTGGCCCCAAGCATGACCGTATCGAGTACCTGGCTGATCTGCTCAAGCGTGGTGAGATTGACGTGCCGACGTTCTGGACGCGCGTTAAAACCAATTCGTACGTGGGCACCGTGGAAAAGTTCGGGCCTGACGGGGAACAGTCCTTCATCATCACGAAGGAGAACTGGCGCCAGTTCGTTCATTATCGGGAAGAACAGCCGAATAGTGAGTCAGCCCCCTTGTGGTACTGTCAGTTCCCCGAATCACTTGGCAGTGATGACTATGAGGAGCACATGGAACGGGCCTACGTCTGGCGCATCGCAGACTGGGAAGCGTGGATCGACTCGCTGCCCGACGACTGGTTCGCGGTGAACACTGAGGCAGTTCGGACCGCTCTCGACGAGTACGAGTACGGGGTCCTCGGCATCGACATCGTGATGGTCTGGGGCCGGGAAATTGAGCGCCGCCGCGGCAAGTAGCCCGCCAAGCTAAAGCACCGGTAAAACAAGCGCCGGTAAAACACAGGGCGCGGCGCACCCGCACAGTTGGATGCGTCGCCCCTCCGCCCCTCCACCCGTCGCCGTTCCGCCCCTCCGCCCCGCCGTTCCGCCCGCTGCCATGCTCGCCGGTGAGAATACAGCCTCCGCCGCATCGCGATTTTTCGCGAAAAATACGCCCCTGCCTGCTTAGCCTGTCAGGGGAGTAGCGTACAGTAAAACACATCACACACCCACACAATCGAATCCGATAAACAACCACACCCCAAGGAGTGACCATGACGAACAACGCCATCGCACACATTCAGCAGCAGTACGCCGCACACCACCCGCAATGCAACACCTTCGCCCTGGACAAGCCCAAGAGCGCCGCATACGGCTACACCGCCGTCTTCATCGCCTTCAACAACGCGGACGGCACGCCCACCAACGAAACCCTCACCCTCGACAGCATCCACGCTGCCGCAGAATCTTGCCAGGTCGTCGACATGGGCTTCGACTACACGCCCTACTACAACGGCGAACCGGTCAACCCGCCCACCTGCCACCTCATCATGGGCACCAACTTCGGCGAATCGAATAAGAAGTACGCGCTCTCCTCGCTGTACGGCACCGCCCGCATCTACCTGATTACCGCCGACGCACCCACCGTCAAGGTCGACGGGTTCATGACCAAGCTGTCCATGTTCGCAAACAAGGTCCGCAATAGCGAAACCTGGAACCGCGCCAAGGCATACATCCTGAGCTCCTCGCCGGCGGGGGAGGAGCTGCAGAGCTTCGCGTGCTCCTTCACCACGTACGCCATGCCGCGCAAGTACATCGTAGACCATGAGAAGCCCTGGCGACCCGAGAAGGAAATCGTCGTCAACAACAGCCTGCAGACGGCATTCCGACCCGGCATCTTCTGGCCAAAGCAGTCCGCCGTAGACCCCACGCGGCCGCTGACCGTGCGTGTCTCTGAAGGCCCCGCAACCTTCGACAGCCTCTCGGATCTTACCTGCGGCGGCGTCCCCGTTGAGAAGGCGGCAAAAGCCCTGGAAAAGCGGCAGAACATCAACACCTACATCTACCACTTCGCCTACCCGGAGAACCTGGGGGAGCAGCCGAACCTCGCCGTCATCAACTACATGGTGGATGTACTCGCCCTGCACCTGCGCGAACTGGACAAGCTGCAGCTGGCACCGAACGCACAGCCGCCGCTTGAGTGGACCATGGAAGACATGCTGTTCAGTTCAGCGTTCGTTGCTCAAGACCTTGCCGAGCAGAGTGGCCTTCCTGAGGGATCGCATTTGCAGGTGCCTGGTGGCCAGCCGCGACAGCGTACACCGCAGGCCCGCCCGGAGCGCCCGGCTCCTGCCGTTCAGCCTGCACCCGCTACTCGTCCTGCTCAGGAGGCGCGCCCGGCACCGGCGTCCCGTCCGGCTCCCGCACAGCGCCCGG
>ERZ772908.6-NODE-6-length-88024-cov-26.7675_pt1 | contig 88024 bp, 69 predicted proteins | sample MGYA00512121_ERZ772908 | MGnify/ENA primary metagenome ERZ772908 (study PRJEB29015, sample SAMEA2738084) | human oral metagenome | biome: human oral; feature: human-associated habitat; material: saliva | place: China | collected 2264 ... | reverse complement strand
CCCCTGGTTGAGGTTTCCACCGACAAGGTTGACACCGAGGTTCCCTCCCCCGTAGCAGGCGTTGTCGAGCAGATTCTCGTCCCCGAGGACGAGGACGTCGAGGTCGGCGCTGCTCTGGCTATCATTGGCGACGGTTCCGGCGCTGCTGCTCCTGCTGCTCCCGCAGCTGCTGAGGCTCCCGCAGCTCCCGCTCCGGTTGCTGAGGCTCCTGCTGCTCCCGCAGCACCCGCCGCTGCTCCGGCTGCTCCCGCAGCTGCTGCTGCAGGCATCGAGGTCGTACTGCCCGCACTGGGCGAGTCCGTCACCGAGGGCACCGTTACCCGCTGGCTGAAGGAAGTTGGCGAGCAGGTTGAGGTTGACGAGCCCCTGGTTGAGGTTTCCACCGACAAGGTTGACACCGAGGTTCCCTCCCCCGTAGCAGGTACCCTGCTCGAGATCCGCATCCCCGAGGATGAGGACGCAGAGGTTGGCCAGGTTCTGGCTATCATCGGCGACGCTTCCGCTGCTGCTGCACCGGCTGCTCCCGCTGCACCGGCTCCGGTTGCTGAGGCTCCTGCTGCTCCTGCAGCACCCGCTGCTGCTCCGGCTGCCCCCGCAGCTCCGGCTGCACCTGCCGCTCCGGCAGCTGCTGAGGGCGAAGCATACGTGACCCCGCTGGTCCGTAAGCTCGCTAAGGACAACGGCATCGACCTGTCCACCGTCAAGGGCACCGGTGTTGGTGGCCGCATCCGCAAGCAGGATGTTCAGGCTGCTATCGCTGCTAAGGGTTCCGCTGCTCCCGCCGCCGCTGCACCTGCAGCTGCTGCTCCGGCTGCTGGTTCCGCAAAGGCACCGCACACCTTCGAGGTTTCCCCCAAGCGTGGCACCGTCGAGAAGACCGCACGTATCCGCCAGGTTATTGCAAAGCGTATGCGTGAGTCCCTGGACGTCTCCACCCAGCTGACCCAGGTCACCGAGGTTGACGTGACCCGCATCGTTCAGCTGCGTGCAAAGGCTAAGGACGGCTTCGCTGCTCGTGAGGGCGCTAAGCTGACCTTCCTGCCCTTCTTCGTCCAGGCTTCCGCTGAGGCTCTGCAGCAGCACCCCGCTCTGAACGCTTCCATGACCGAAGACTACAAGCAGATTACTTACCACGGCTCCGAGAACATCGCTATTGCTGTGGACACCCCCAAGGGTCTGCTGGTTCCGGTCATCAAGAACGCTTCTGACCTGGGCATTGCCGGCCTGGCAAAGGCTATTGCCGACCTTGGTGGCCGCGCACGTACCGGCGACATCTCCCCCGAGGAGCTGTCGGGTTCGACCTTCACCATCACCAACATTGGTTCCTTCGGTGCACTGTTCGACACCCCGATCATCAACCAGCCGAACGTTGCAATCCTCGGTACCGGTGCTATCGTGAAGCGCCCCATGGTTGTTAAGGATGTTGACGGTAACGACGTTATCGCTATCCGTTCCATGTGCTACCTGTCCCTCACCTACGATCACCGCGTGGTCGACGGTGCGGACGCTGGTCGCTTCCTGCACACCGTCAAGACCCGCCTGGAGGAGGCAAACTTCGAGTCTGAGCTGGGCCTCTAAGACCTGCAAAGATTCAAGGAAGTTTCCTTGTGGCGGTGCCCTGATGGGTAGCCGAGCGTAGCTCTCCGGGTTTTCCCGGACGGTGAGCAAAAAGCGGCGGCTCCATCCACTTCGGTGGGTGGGGCCGCCGCTTTTGTTGTATCCTCGCTTCTACAGTGTCAGCTATGCCGGGACGGGTTCGGCGCGAGCTATTTCCCAGCCTTTCTCCCCGCGGTGCAGGTCGAAGATGACTTTCTGGCGGGTGACGCCGTTTTCTTCGCTGAGTTTGCGGGCTTCCTGCTCGGTTTTATCGGCGCGGTAGCCGGGCGCGGAGACTACCGCCATAACGCGGATGTTCTCGCTGTCGCGGCTGAGTTCTTCTGCAGTGTCAACGGTGAGCTCTGCGCCGCCTCGGGCACGGCGTTCTTGGTTTCGCTGGTCGATCAGGGCTCGTAGAATCTGATCGCCCTGAGCGCTTTTATCCTGTGCGGCTGTATCCTGCGCGCTCTGATCCTGTGTTTCCGTGCCGCCGGGCTCATGCTCCCCCGCTGCGTTCACAGATTGAGCGGATACGGGCTGCGCCGTTGCCGGGGCGTTCTGCCCGTAGAGGGTGAACCCGAGAGGCAGCGCAATAGCCCCCAGTGCGAGCGCGGCGAGTCCCAGGCGTGCAGCCAGTCCCAGGCGCGCGGAGGGGCGGGCGAAAGCACCGCGTAGCACCGTCAGGCGGGATGTGCCCGTCGCATCTGCGTTCTTTAGAGCGGGCGGCGCAGTCTTTGCGAAGCTTGCCGTGGGGCTCACAGTGGGGCTCAACGGCTTAGAACCTGCGGTAGCTGCGCGCCCCGATTTCTTCACGCCCGGCTTCTTCACGCGAGGCAGATGCTCTGCCAGGTAGCGTTGAGCCTTCTGCGCCTTTGAGAGCTTCTGTACCGGCGCGGGCTCCACAGCTGCGGGAATGAGGGCGCGGGCTCGTTCTGAACAGCTCAGGTAGACGTTGAGCGGGCGAGGCGGCACCTCCTCCGCCAGGGCGACCACGGAGCTGAGCCCTGCGAGCGCCGCCTCCTGGGCAGGTGCGTCCAGCAGGTATTCGAGGGCTCTGCCGAGGCGCTCAATCCACTCGCTACTGGGCGCCCCATTGGTTGCAATACCGCCCGCTCCCATGCGCTGTGAATCCATGCGCAGTGAGAGGGGTACGCGGGCGGTGGAGGGTTCCGGCGCGTGCCCGCAGGCGGCTTGCCAGAGCAGGGCTGCTGCGGAGCGTGCGTAGTTGCCCCGAGCGGCGGTGAGCTGTTCCGTATCTTGAGGGGCCGCTTCACGGTAGACAGCGTCAGGTAGCAGGAGTTTGGGCACTCCGGCGGCGCTCAGAGCGATGTATTCGGCGCTTAGTTCGGCGCGCCCCTCCCCCACCTTTTTGAGGCTGCCGAGCGCCCGGTGCAGGGTTCGCGCCAGGGTCATGAGCTCGGCGGGTGTCAGGGTGCGAGCGCGCAGGAGCTTGTCAAGGGTGCCCGCATCGAGGGGCTCGTACCAGAGGCACAGCTGATTGGCGCTATCGGTGCTCTCACCAGTAACGGCGTGGAGCTTGGCGAGTCCGGGCGCGTTACGTAGGGCGGCGGCTACCTGCGGGGTCTGGGCGTGCCGCTGAGCGGATACATCCGTGTTTTCCTCGAATCCGTACCCGTTGGCTGCCGCGCGCAGAGTGGGTGCGGCAGGAGCCAGCTGGGCGGAAGGAGCTGGCGGGATGGGCTGAGAAATGGTGCGCAGGGTGTAGCGTCCGGGGTGCGCGGAGGTTACGGAACGTGTAGCGGGCGCACTCTCGGTGGTTTCGCCCCGGTACTCGACAATCTGCAGAGTGGGTAGAGCCGGGTTGGCGATGCTTTCCAGAACGTGTGCTTCTTTGCTTCTCATACCATTATGTTATCAAATTGCATCAAATAATATCTTTAAGCAAACTAAAATAGTTCAAGTACTCCAAAGAATAATTCAGGCATTTATCTGCTCATTCACCCCCTCCCCTTGAGCACACCCTCACGTAACATTCCGACGTGTTCGCTCATCACGTGATTCAGGGCGCCCTAATTTTCTTCCCTCCATTAGCAGTACTAAGGTAGAAAGTATGTCTGTGACGATTGAACGCGTGGGCTTCGCCCCGAACTATGTGAACTATGTTGAGTGCCTGGACGAGCAGTACCGCATCCACGATGAGGTGGCTAACCGCACCCGCCAGAATACGATTCTTCTACTTGAGCACGAGGCAGTGATTACCGCCGGTAAACGTACCGAAGATCACGAGTACCCCGCAGACAAGTCCACCCCCGTCGTCAAGATTGACCGCGGCGGCAAGCTGACCTGGCACGGCCCCGGCCAGCTGACCGGTTACCCGATTCTGCGTCTGCCCGAGCCCATTGATGTGGTGGCGTATGTGCGCATCATCGAGGAAATCATCATTAACGTCCTGGCTGGTCTGGGCATTAAGGGTGAGCGCGTTGAGGGTCGTAGCGGCGTGTGGATTCTGGGCGACGGCGTCACCCAGGACAAGAAGATCGCGGCACTGGGCATGCGCGTTTCGCGTAACACCACCATGCACGGCTTCGCGATTAACTGCTGCAATGACACTGCACCTTTCCAGCAGTTCATTCCCTGCGGTATTAGCGATGCGGGTGTTACCACCATTTCGGAGCAGCTGGGCCGCACCGTCACCCCCGCCGATATTTTGGAGCCGCTGGAGGCGGAGCTTCTGAAGTATCAGGACCGTCTGACGGAGTCCTTCGAGCCCGTCGCGGCGCAGGACTAAACACCGGAGCCTGGACACCGGAGCTAGGTACAGCCGAGAGGCGCTGAACGAGCCGCGCATCCGGGCTTGTTCGTCATATACGAAAATCAGTTTCACCTACGCCTGAGCGGGCGTAAAATAGAAGATGGCCCACCTGCACAGAGGGCACATCTAGACCAAGGAGAAGACTTTTGAGCACCGCACCTGAAGGACGCAAGCTACTGCGTGTGGAGGCCCGCAACGCTGAGGTTCCCATTGAGAAGAAGCCTCACTGGATTAAGACCAAGGCTATTGTTGGCCCCGAATACAACGAGATGCGCGAGCTGGCTCGCGGTCAGGGCCTGCACACCGTGTGTGAAGAGGCTGGCTGCCCCAATATTTACGAGTGCTGGGAAGACCGTGAGGCAACCTACCTGATTGGTGGTTCCGAGTGCACCCGCCGTTGCGACTTCTGCAATATTGCGACCGGCAAGCCTGTTGCTGTTGACTACGCTGAGCCGTTCAAGGTTGCTAAGAACGTGAAGGTCATGGGTCTGCGTTACGCAACCGTGACCGGTGTTGCTCGCGACGACCTGGAAGACGGCGGTGCGTGGCTGTACGCAGAGACTACCCGCCAGATTCACAAGATGTGCCCGAACACCGGCGTTGAGATGCTCGTCCCCGACTTCAAGGGCGTTCCCGAGCATGTTCAGAAGGTGATTGACGCTAAGCCTGAGGTGTTTGCGCACAACCTGGAGACCGTCCCCCGCATCTTCCGTCAGATTCGCCCGGCGTTCCGTTACGAGCGTTCTCTGGATGTTATTACCCAGGCTAAGGAAGGCGGCATGGTCACCAAGTCCAACCTGATTCTGGGTATGGGCGAGACCGATGAGGAGATTTACGAGGCACTGTGCGATCTGCACGACGCTGGCTGTGACATCATTACCCTCACCCAGTACCTGCGCCCCGGCCCGCTCTTCCACCCGATTGAGCGTTGGGTGAAGCCGCAGCAGTTCGTGGACTTCGCGAACATGGCTGAGGAAATTGGTTTCGCCGGCGTTATGGCGGGCCCGATGGTTCGTTCTTCGTACCGTGCAGGTCGCCTGTGGGCTCGTGCAATGCGTAAGAACGGCTACCCGATTCCTGAGAACCTTGCCCACATTGAGGGTGAGGGTGCAGCCCTGCAGGAAGCCTCCTCCCTGGTGGCTGCGGGCTACTAAGCCTTTTCAGAATCTTTCTGAGAGCGTTGAGGCTCCTCGAACCCGGTGTTCGTCCGGTGTTCGGGGAGCCTCCCCTTATGCCCCGCCCCTTGTGTGGGTAGGGTAAACTAGAAAAATTGCAGGCATACACTGCATCGTTACGTCACTATGGTTCCGTGAGCGTTTGAGGCGCTTCTCGGGGCCGCGGAAGAACCAGCCGAGGAAGAATCGTGGCAGATAAGCGCGAAGAGAAGAAAAAGAAGAAGGAACGCACTCCGGGCACTTTCGCCCAGATGAAGCAGGTCTACCAGATGACCAAGAAGTCCGACCCGAATATCGGTTGGATTCTGAGTCTGTCGGCTCTGGGTACCCTTTTGGTTTTCCTCCTCATCGGTATTGCTCTGGGTAACTGGATTACTTTCCTGATTCTGGGTCTGGGCGTTGCCGCTATTGTGGCGATGCTTCTGCTGGGTCGCCGCGCGCAGACTGCGGCTTTTGCCCAGATTGAGAACCAGCCCGGTCGTAGTGGTGCGGCGATGAACTCGGTGCGCCGAGGTTGGATTGTTGAGGAGCAGCCTGTTGCTGCGAACCGCCACCAGGATCTGGTGTTCCGTGCGCTGGGCCGTCCCGGTATTGTGCTGGTGACCGAGGGTCCTCATAGCCGCGTGACTTCCCTGGTGAACACCGAGAAGAAGCACCTGAACCGTGTGGCTCCCGGCGTTCCGGTTCACGTGATTGAGACCGGTCACGAAGAGGGTCAGGTTGAGCTCAAGGACGTTGTGAAGACGATGAACAAGCTTCCGAAGGCTCTGACTCAGCAGGAAATGCAGGCTATTTCTGGTCGCCTGAGCACCCTGAATACCATGCGTAACCCGATGAACGCTGTTCCTAAGGGCGTTGACCCGATGCGTGCTCGCCCGGACCGTCGTGCGATGCGCGGCCGCTAAGCGAGACGCTGAGATAAGGTTTTGAAGGCTCCGGCTCTTCCCCAAGTGGGGAGGGTCGGAGCCTTTTGTTACGCCCGGTTATTGCCCTGTTGCCGGCATTACTGCTGGCTTTACCAGAGGGCGTTAGATTCTCTGCGGTGTTTCATAAGGCAACGCAGATGTAACTCCTTTCCAAGATTTGTAACATTACCGAAACACGATAGTCACGCACGCGCAAAGAATAACCACTATGCTTGATATGTCACAGGGTTTTGCCCGCGGCCAAAAACTAAACCACAGACTGAATGCGATGAGGGAAGATACCCTCCTTCACGGTCAGTCAAACAAGGAGCAGTCCTCATGTTTACCAGCCCCCAGGAAGTTCTCGACTTTATCAAGAACGAAGAAGTAGTCTTCGTCGATATCCGATTCACCGACATGCCCGGCGTGCAGCAGCATTTCAACCTGCCCGCTAAGGCGATTGATGACGATTTCTTCGTCAACGGCCAGCTTTTTGACGGCTCCTCCATCCGCGGCTTCCAGGGCATTGCAGAGTCCGACATGCAGCTGATCCCCGATGTTCAGTCCGCGTACGTTGACCCCTTCCGCATTGAGAAGACCCTGGTCATCATCTGCTCCATCGTGAACCCCCGCACCGGCGAGCCCTACCACCGTGACCCCCGCGGCGTCGCTGAGCGCGCTGAGGCTTACCTGCAGTCCACCGGCATTGCAGACACCGCGTTCTTCGCGTCCGAGGCTGAATTCTTCGTCTTCGAGGATGTCCGCTACCAGGTCGAGCCGAACTCCGTATTCTTCAAGATTGACTCCGACGAGGCTCCCTGGAACACCGGCCGCAAGGAAGAGGGCGGCAACCTGGGCAACAAGACCCCCGTCAAGGGCGGCTACTTCCCCGTCTCCCCCGTCGACAAGCAGGCTGATCTGCGTGACGCAATGTGCGTAGCAATGGACGAGGTTGGCCTTGAGGTTGAGCGTAGCCACCACGAGGTGGGCGCAGCCGGCCAGGCAGAAATCAACTACAAGTTCGACACCCTCACCAAGGCAGCGGACGACCTGCTGAAGTTCAAGTACGTCATCAAGGGCACCGCAGACGCATGGGGCAAGTCCGTGACCTTCATGCCTAAGCCCGTGTTCGGTGACAATGGCTCCGGCATGCACTGCCACCAGTCGCTGTGGCAGGACGGCGAGCCCCTCTTCTACGATGAGCGCGGCTACGCTAACCTCTCTGACACCGCACGCTGGTACATTGGCGGTCTGATTGAGCACTCCTCCGCTGTTCTGGCGTTCACCAACCCGACCGTGAACTCGTACAAGCGTCTGGTTCCCGGCTACGAGGCTCCCATCAACATGGTGTACTCGCAGGGTAACCGTTCCGCTGGTATCCGCATCCCGATTACCGGCACCAACCCGAAGGCTAAGCGTCTGGAGTTCCGCGCACCGGACCCCTCCGCTAACCCCTACTTCGCGTTCGCTGCTCAGCTGATGGCTGGTCTGGACGGTATCCGTAACCGCATTGAGCCGCCTGCACCGATCGATAAGGACCTGTACGAGTTGCCCGCCGAAGAGGCTAAGGACATCAAGAAGGCTCCGGCTAACCTGGAGGAGGCGCTGGCTGCTCTGGAGGCTGACCACGACTTCCTGCTCGAGGGCGGCGTCTTCACCGAGGACCTGATTCAGGCGTGGATTGACTACAAGCGTAAGAACGAGCTGGAGCCGCTCTCGCTGGTTCCGCACCCGCTTGAGTACCAGCTGTACTACGGCGTCTAATCTGAAAACAGGCAACGGCCTATACGTTCCTTGGGGAGCGTATAGGCCGTTGCTGTGTATTCTGTGGAGTTTGCGGTCTGAGAGGGTTCTGCAGGGGGTTTCTGCGGGGGTCTGCAGGGTGCAGGCTCACCGGGCTACGTTTGGTGACGGTTCGTGTCTAATATTTTTCTGCCTCGGTGAGCCTCGTGTATCTTAGTTGCGCTTAGAGTTGCTCTAAGGGCTAAGCTGTTGATGCTGGCGTTCCTTCCCTTTTTTGTCGTGCAACCGGAGGGAACGCCAGTCTATTTTTATGCCCTCATGTCACTTGCGGTATGTCAGCCGCGCTAAGTCAGCCGCGCTTGGGTAATTCACGCTTGGGTAATCCGTGCCTGGGTGATCCGTGCAAGGGTCACATCATAAGATGTCGTACCCGCTAGTCCCGGGATTCTTCCTGCACGGGCGTACAATGAAAGTGCGTGCGCCCGGCCGGCGGCACCTACGAATTCCGCGAGAAACGACATCGAACGCCGTGTTCTCCCCACCGCCCTCCCCTTTTCAGCATCTGCTGGGGCGAATATCGCCGATGACCGACCGACCCGTCTGACGCCGCATCCACTGTAACGAGGAGAAATCTCATGGCATATCAGCCGACCATCCTAAACGGTGAAACTGTTTTCCGTAACGAAGTTTTTCAGACCGGCCTCATGTCCCAGCTGCTGGACGGCATCTACGATGGCGAGATGACCATCGGTGAGCTCCTGAGCCACGGCAACTTCGGTGTGGGTACCTTCAACGGCCTCGACGGCGAAATGGTCGTCCTCGACGGCGTCTGCTACCAGGTGCGTCACGACGGCTCCGTATCCCTGCCCGACCTGCGCCAGCAGACCCCCTACGCCGTGGTCACCAACTTCGTGCCCATGATTAAGCGCGAACTGCCGCTGAACCTGCTGCGTAAGTCTGCCTCGCACATTCTGGATGACTTCACCGTCTCCAAAAACTACATGTACGCCATCAAGATTTACGGCGAGTTCGAGTGGGTCCGCACCCGCACCGTGAAGAAGCAGGAAAAGCCCTACCCGAAGATGGTTGCCGCCACCGAGAACGAAGACATCGTCCAGTTCGATAACGTGACCGGCACGATCGTTGGCTTCCGCACCCCCATCTATGAGCAGGGCATTTCGGTGCCCGGCTGCCACGCCCACTTCATCGACGACGAGCGCACCCGCGGCGGCCACGTGGTCGACTTCAAGTTGCGCTCCGCAAAGGTCGAGATTTGCCCCGGTACCGGTCTGCAGCTGCACCTGCCGCTGACCCCCGAGTTCTCCTCCGCTAATCTCTCCCCCGAGGACCTGGCTGAGCAGATTTCTAAGGCTGAGAAGCACTAAGCTTCTCCCCTACCGGGATATAGCAACGAAGGAGCCGTCCTCTACAAATTTGTAGAGGGCGACTCCTTCGTGTTTATACGCGCTGTAAACGGCGCTTACGCCTCGGGCACGAACTCGCCGTGGCCGCGCTCGCGCAGGGCGGCACGCACCTTCTCAGCGGCCGCATCCAGCTCTTCGGCAGTTGCATCTTTCTTCGCGTTAGCGGGATCGTAGTCAGCCATGCCGTCAGCCGGGAACAGGTGGATGTGGGTGTGCGGCACGTCGAAGCCTGCAATCATCAGAGCCACACGGTCCTTATCAAACGCCTGATCCAGGGCACCAGAAATCTTGTGCGCCACAGCGAACAGGTGCGCTGCCAGCTCAGCCGGCAGGTCGGGCCAACGGTCGACCTCAGCGCGGGGAACGAGCAGCAGGTGACCTTCCGACAGAGGCATGATGTCCATGAACGCCACGCATTGATCGTCCTTCCAGACGAAACGACCCGGGATTTCGCCATCAATAATCTTGGTAAAAATTGTGCTCACAATACTCTCCTTCATGCGCCGTCATCGGCGCGTTTGAAGCTCAACGGTCAGGCTTACGCCTCAACCTCAATACTCTCACCGGGGTTCAGGTGCTTCAGCTCAGTGCCGTACTTCGCACCGAAGTTCGTCACCAGGCCTTCAATAATGCCGGTGCCATTCTGATTAATCATGCCGTTGTGAATCGGAACCACACGCTGCGCGCCGGTCGCAATCACAAAATCGATGACTTCCTGAACCTTCGACCAGGGGGCGTGAATCGGCACCAGGACGGTATTTGCACGCACGCGGTGAGGAACCACCAGCGAGTCACCCGGGTGGTACACGGCACCGTTAATCAGGTAACCAACGTTAGCGATGGTCTGAATCAGCGGGTGAATCAGGGCGTGCTGACCGCCGTAGGTCTTCACCTCAAAACCGGGGATGCTGAACTCAGAATCAGAGGAAACAACGGTAACCTCGGCAGCAGGCACAGCCTCCTTGATGACCTGGGCTACAGCCTCGGGAGCCCAAATCTTCAACGGGTTCTGCGACTCGGCGCGCTGAGCAATCAGCGGCAGCACCGACGGGCCATCAAAATGGTCCGGATGCGCGTGAGTCACGAACAGGTAATCGGCGCCTTCCAGCGCGGTGGCGTGTTCGCCTTCTGCGGCAAAGTTGCCGGGGTCAAGAACGAGGGTGCGCCCCTCATTCTCAAGGCGGATACATGAGTGGGTGTACTTCGTCATCTTCATAGTTTTAGTCTACCGCGAACCTCCGCACCTACCCCGAGGCGGCTTCAACTTTTGAGATAAAGCGCAAATCAACCACCTTTTGAACGCCTCTGGTGTAAAGTCGTAAGACAAGATCAACCACACAATGAGGCGAATTTCCGTCCCGAAAGGTTCAGCAATGGACACTCATATTCCCGTACGGAGAATTACGAAGCCCGCCGAAGCCCGAAATACCCGCCAGCGTCGCATCATCAAGGCGACCATGGAAGAGCTCGGCGATTTCATCTCAGCACAGGATCTGCACCTGACCCTCGCGAACCGCAAGGAACAGGTCTCTCTCGCAACCACCTACCGTGTGCTGCAGTCGCTGGCTAACGCCGGTGAGCTCGACTCGGTCAAGGGCGTTGAGGGTGAGACCCTGTACCGCCACTGCCGGGTGAAAGATCACCACCACCACCTGCTCTGCCGCCGATGCGGCACCGCCATTGAGCTGGAAGCACCCGCCCTTGAGGACTGGGCACTGGCTATGGGTAAGCAGCACGGCTTCTCGGAGCTGGAGCACGTGGTTGAAGTGACCGGTTACTGCCCGGACTGCACTTTGGCACGTCGCGAGGAAGAATCGCAGGGCGGCGCTGCACGCTAACGTTGCAGGCTAAGCCGCACCCCTCACCTGCTGAGGGGCTTTCCTTCACCGGAGAAAATCCTTCTCTGGAGGAACAACGAGAGGGCGTCTTTATAGATCTTCGGCGCCACTACAGCACGACACACAGGGCATCTGGACAGGGCAACACAACGCCACACAGGTTGAGCCCGCATTGCGCACCGGGTACATGACCCGTAGCGCTAACACAGCACGACAACGAAAGAGCCCCACCTCATTCCCGAGGTGGGGCTCTTTCTATAGGTCTTATGCCTTCTCAGCCAGCTGGCGGCCCGACGCGCTATGGCGGCGCTTCACGCCACCAATCACACGGCACACCACGTAAATCAGGAAGGAAATACTGGTCACATAGGGGCTAATCGGCAGCGAACCGGCAAGAGCCAGCAGAATACCGCCCACGATGGACGCCTCCGCGAACAGCACCGACAGGATCAGGGTGCGCACCGGAGAGGCAGTCACCTGCATCGCCGCAGCCGCCGGAGTAATCAGCAGCGCCAGCACCAGCAGCGAACCGACCACCTGCACCGACAACGCCACAGCAATACCCAGAATCACCATGAACACCAGGGACAGGAAACGCATCGGCACGCCCTTAGCGCGCGCGACCTCCGGATCCAGGGAGGCGAAGCTCAGCGGGCGCCACACCATCACCAGCAGGGAGATAATAACCACCGCACCAATAATCATGGTGTGCAGCTGGTCGGCGTCCACGGACACGATCTGACCGGTCAGCAGACCGAACTTATTCGCGCTACGGCCCTGGTACAGGGAGAGGAAGAGAATACCCAAGCCCAAGCCGAACGGCATGAGTGCACCAATGACCGAGTTCGAATTGCTCGCCTTAGAGCCCAGAAAGGCAATCAGCAGAGCCGAGGCAATCGAACCGACCATGGAGCCGGTCACCACGTCATAGCCGAGCAGCAGGGCAAGGGCGGCACCCGCGAAAGACATTTCAGAGACGCCGTGCACCGCAAAGGCGTGGTCGCGCATCATCACGAAAATGCCGACGAAACCACCGATAATGCCTAGCACAGCGCCAGCAAAAATAGAGTTCTGCAGCATCTGCAGCAGCTCACCATAGCGGTCAAAGACGAAGATACGGGAGAGCAAATCATTCTGCGCGGCAGCAACCGGAGCCAGAGTGGGGAGGGAAGCAAGAATGGTCATCGAGTGGTTCCTCCCGGAAGGTGTAGGGTGCGCTGCGGTTCAGAGAGACCAGACTTCAGGTGGGAGCCGTGAATATTCTGGTCGGTGCCCTCAAGATGGCAGTGGTCGCTGGCGTGAGTCTCACCCACCACCACGTAACGGCCATTAGACTTGAGAACGCTCACCGGGGTTCCGTACAGGGAGGTGAGAGTCTCACTGGTCATGACCTCTTCCACCGAGCCGACCGTGAAACGGCCGTTCGCCAGGTAGAGCACGCGATCCACATGCTCAATGATGGGGTTGATTTCGTGGGTCACGAACACCACCGCCACGCCGCGTTCACGGTTGAACCGGTGAATCAGCTCAGCCACCGCGTACTGGTGGTTGAGGTCCAGGGAGAGTAGCGCCTCGTCAGCCAGCAGAATCTTCGGGTCGTTCGCGAGCGCCTGGGCGATACGCAGGCGCTGCTGCTCACCGCCGGAGAGCAGACCCACCGGCACGTTTGCGTACTCGGTCGCGCCGACGGCTTCGAGGAGCTCGTCCACCTTGGCGCGGTATTTGCGGCCGTGCAGGCGGATGCCCCAGCGGTGCCCGTCCACGCCTAGTCCCACCAGGTCGCGGGCGCGCATCGGGGTGGAGGTGGGGATGGACTTCTGTTGCGGTACGTAGCCGACGCCGGCGTTGCCCAGGCGTGCGGGCTTGCCGAGCACAGAGATTTCGCCGGCGTTGAGTCCGGTCAGGCCGAGAACGACTTTGAGGAAGGTGGACTTGCCGGAGCCGTTGGGTCCGAGCACGGCGAAGTATTCGCCTGCGCCGATGTCGAGGGTTAGATCTTTCCAGAGGGTGCGGGCCCCGAAAGCGAGGCTACCCCCGCGAATGGAAATCGCGGGGGCGGCACCGTTATTGTTGTCAGTCACTTAGGAGAGCGCCTTTTCGAGGTTGCTGACGTTGGTCTTCATCCATGCCAGGTAGTTGGTGTTTTCCGGCAGGGTTTCGGTGAAGGATACGTAGTTCACCGAGGCGTCCTTAGCTGCCTGCAGCACCTCGTTGGTCTGGGAGGTGGAGGTCTGCTCGTTGTAGGCGAGCAGCTGGACCTTCTTTTCGGTGACCATGTCCTTGGTTTCCTTCAGGACGAGTGCGGGAACGTCGTTGCCGGCTTCGGCTGCCTCAGCGAATTCGCTGGGGGTTGCGTTCTCTGCGCCGGTGGAGGAAATCAGGTAGTCCGGCACGGGCTCGGTGGACAGGTACTTCTTGCCTTCACCGGGGATTGCCTTAGCTGCTGCGTCCAGTGCGTCCAGTTCCTTGGAGAAGGTGGATGCGTTGGTGCGGAACGCCTCAGCGTGTGCGGAGTCGAGGCCTGCGAGCTCTTCAGCGATCTTCTGGGCGACCTTCTTCATGGTTTCGAAGTCGTACCAGAGGTGCTCGTTGAACTCGTGTGCGTGGGCGTGGTCGCCGCCGTCTTCGTGGTGTTCGCCGCCGCGGTGATCCTCGACCAGGTGGGTGTATTCGGCGTCGGTGAGCTTGCCGCTGACCTTGACCGCGTTCACAATCTTCTGGGAGGCGTTGTCCTTGCCGGCGAGGTCTTCGAGGAACAGGTCGTAGCCTGCGCCGTTGATGACGATCAGGGATGCGTCCTTCGCCTTGAGGCGGTCGGCGCTGGTGGCTTCGTAGGAGTGGGGGTCGGTGCTGGTGGAGGCGATGAGTGCGGTGACCTCAATGTAGTCGCCGCCGACCTGCTTGGCGATGTCTGCGTAGACGTCGGTGGAGGCGACGACCTTCACCTTGCCGTTGTTGGAGCCAGCCGAGGAGGACGAACCGGAGGAGGTGCTGTTCTCGGTTGCGCAACCTGCCAGCAGCAGGGAGGACGCGGCGAGTGAGCCCATTGCGGTGAGGAAGTGCTTGCGGGTGATCTTCGGGTGCGACATATGGACTCTCTTTCGGTTCGTTCTAGTCTGTAGGTTTCTTAACTACATCATGCGCACACCCGTATAAACAACTCTTTATTGGTGTCATTTGGGTGCTGTTAGGCAACCCTTTTCCCTGTCAGTAGCTTATGCAACAGGGAAAGTTAGCTCAGCCTACTGCGCTCCCCCGCAGCCGCTTCATCCAGCCGCTTCATCCCGCCGTCTGAGAGTGCCCCTTGGGTGCATCCATAAGCCGTTTCTGACCGCAAAACAGCCCGCCCCGCGCTCTCCTTCACGAGAGTGCGGGGCGGGCTGTGTGTTCAAGATTCCCCTGTTTTATTTACTCGGGGTATCTCACGATGCGGTTACTGGGCTTCACGCGATTGCTGTCGGCGTACACGCTCACGCACCGCGTCCTGGGTGGTGTCGTTGATTTCGCCGACGAGCTCCTCCAGCACGTCTTCGAGGAAGACCACGCCGAGGGTTACGCCTTGTTCATCCATAACCTGCGCGATATGGGTTCGACTGCGCTGCATGGAGGCGAGCGCGTCGTCAATATCGGTGGTCGGGGTGAGCGTGTCCAGGGAACGCAGCTTGTACCAGGGGAAGGGCTCCTCGAACCGCTCGGGGGCGATGGCGAGGGCATCCTTCACGTGCAGGTAGCCCATGTAGGTTCCGTCGCTGTCGGTAATGACGAAGCGGGAGTAGCCGCTGCGTGCCACAGCGCGTTCCAGTTCGGCGGGGGTGCTGCCGAAGGGCAGGGTGACGAGCTTATCGCCGGGCACCATGATTTCGTAGACGTCCTTCTCGGTGAATTCGAGGGCGCTTTCAATCACGCCGGCGTCGTCTTCCACGGTGCCTTCCGCGGTTGAGGTTGCCACGATGGTCTGCAGCTCGCCCAGGGTGAAGGTGGAGGCGACTTCGTCCTTCGCTTCGACCTTCATGAGCGCCAGCAGCTTATTGGACAGGTTGTTCAGCAGGGCGACCACGGGGGCGAAAATCTTGGAGATGGTCACCAGGGGCGGCACAATCCAGAGAGCCACGCCGCGGGCGGCGAGGGTCACGGCGGCGTTCTTGGGAACCATCTCGCCGAAGATCACGTGCAGGTAGGTGACCAGGATTAGGGTGATGCCGAAGGCGAGCACATCCACGATTGCGTGGGGCAGGCCGACCAGGTGCAGGGGCACCTCCAGCATGTGGTGCAGTGCCGGTTCTGAGACATTCAGGATCAGCAGGGAGCAGATGGTGATGCCCAGCTGGCAGGTGGCAAGCATGAGCGAGACGTTCTCTAGGGCGTAGATGACGGTCTGCGCTCGCTTATTGCCTTCTTCGGCGAGCGGGTCGATTTGTGCTCGTCGGGTGGACATGATGGCGAATTCGCCGGCGACGAAGAAGGCGTTTCCGGCGAGCAGGATGACGAGCAGTGCGATGGCTACCCAGTCGTTCATGCGTTGCCTCCCTTCTCGGTCTGTTCCTGTGCACTAGGTGCGGGGGTGAATCGGATGCGGTCCACGCGGCGGCCTTCGAGGGTGTCCACGCGCAGGGTGCCGCCGGGTACGGGTACGCTGTCGCCTACTTCGGGGATGCGGCCGAGTCGTTCCATCATGAAGCCGCCGACGGTTTCGTATTCGGGGCTTTCCTCAACCTCGAGCCCGGGGATAAGGGTGTTGATTTCGTCGGGGCGGCGCAGACCGGAGAACACCCAGTCGCCGTTGCCGTAGCGTAGGGGGCGTTCGGTGCGACCGCGGTCGTGTTCGTCGGAGACTTCGCCGACAATTTCTTCGACGAGGTCTTCGAGGGTTGCGATGCCCGCGGTTCCGCCGTATTCGTCAAGGACCACGGCGAGCTGCAGGGCACCCTGGCGCAGCTGGGTGAGCAGCGCGTCCAGGTGCAGGGTTTCGGGGACCTGCAGCACGTCTTCTGCGAGGGCGCCGGCTTCGAGGGTTTCGCGAACCTCCGGGGGCACGCCGACCGCCTTCTTCACGTGTACGACACCCACGATGTTGTCGTGGTCGCCCTTGTAGAGGGGGAATCGGGAGTGGCCGGTGGAGCGTGCCAGCTCAATGACTTCGGCAACGGGGGCGGTGTCTTCGAGCATGGCGACCTGGCCGCGCGGGGTCATCACTTCGGAGGCGGTCAGCTCGGAGAAGCGCAGGGTGCGGTCCACGAAGCGTGCCGCGTCGGAGTCGAGGGTGCCTTCTTCTGCGGAGCGACGAACCATGGAGGAGAGCTCTTCGGGGGTGCGTGCCGCGGAGAGTTCTTCTTTGGCTTCCATGCCGAAGCGTCCGAGGATCCAGTTGGCGGAGCCGTTCATGACGCGCACGAGCGGGGACATGACGCGGGTGAAGGCGAGCTGCGCGGGGGCGACTCGACGCGCCACATCGTAGGGTTCGGCGATAGCGAGGCCTTTGGGCAGCAGTTCGCCGACGACCATGGAGAGCAGGGTTGCGATGAGCATCGCCAGCACCAGGGTGAGTACGTCGGTCACGCTGGTGGGCAGACCCAGGCTACTGATGGCGCCGGTGGTGAGCGCCTTGATGGCGGCGTCGAGGGTGTAACCGGTCAGCAGCGTGGTGATGGTGATGCCGATCTGGCAGCTGGACAGCTGAGTGGAGAGGGTTTTGAGGCAGCGCAGGACGGCGTCGGCGGCTTTATCGCCGGAGTCTTTTGCCTGCTGCACGGTGGCGGTTTCGAGTGCCACGAGGGAGAACTCTACGGCGACGAAGAAGCCGGTACCCAGGATGAGGAGCAGGCCGATGAGTAGGAGAATCAGATCCACTCAGCCACCGCCTCCATCGACTGGTGTGCTGCGCCTTGGGCTTGGCGGGGCAGCCCCGCAGTCAGGCTGTCCAGATGCTGAGCATCGGAGGTGGTGTTTTTGGGTGTTACAGTGCCGTGTTGCGCAGAGTACGCGGGCAGTATTCTGCGCTGGTTAGTAGTCAGAGTCTTACTCAAAGGGTCATCCATACCCCATATTTTAGCGAAGGTTTCGTCTCTTCCCGGTGCTGTAGAGTGCCTGCTCACAAGTGCAAGACAGTACTTGTTGCGCACGCGGCTCATTGCTAATCAGCAAGAGTGAAAAATTGCATTGCGGATATAGCGCGATGAGCTGGAAAGTTCACCGTGCTTCTCTTTACACTTATACATAGGAGCATGAGTGTGCCGCCAAGCAAGCGGATGAACTCCGGAGTTCACGGCACGCTAGGCAGGTTTGTACGGTGCACACCCCGCACATACGGCCTCTACCGCAGGCGATGCGCACATGCTCAGCGTGATGATTCGCCCCTCGAAGACGCGGGTCGTCTATGCCGGGGTGAGTCCCGGACGCGACGGATAAATTCACACTAATTGGAAGAGGCGTTTAACGTGCCAAATCTGCCAGAACATCTGGTGCCTGAGGAATTTGCCGGTAACGAATGGTTCGTTGAAGAACAGTACGAGCGTTACCAGAAGGACAAGAACCTCGTGGACCCTTCATGGTGGCCCATTTTTGAGACCATCGATAAGGCGCTGGGAGGCGCCGGTACCGCGAGTACTCCGAGCCCCGCCGCAGCCGCACCGGCTGCTCCCGCAACTCCCGCCGCCGCTCCGGCGGCTCCTGCAGCCCCCACCGCTCCCGTGGCATCGAAGCCTACGAAAGCGCCTGCTACCCCCTCCCCCGCACCTGCTACTCCGAAAGCTAATACCGTGGAACCTGCTGAAGACAAGATTGTCCCCCTGCGTGGCCCTGCTAAGGCAGTCGTCACGACCATGGAAGAGTCGCTGACCGTCCCCACCGCTACGACTGTTCGCGCGGTCCCCGCTAAGCTTCTGATTGAGAACCGTAGCGCCATCAACAAGTACCTGGCCAGCACCCGCGGCGGCAAGGTTTCCTTCACCCACATTATTGGTTACGCGGTCATCCGCGCCGTTGCGGCTATGCCCTCCATGAACGTGACCTACAACGTGGATGAGAAGGGCAAGCCCGTTGCCGTCCACAACGCTCACGTGAACTTCGGTCTGGCAATTGATATCCCCCGCCCCGATGGTTCGCGTAACCTGGTGGTTCCGAACGTTAAGGGTGCCGAGCAGCTGAGCTTCCGCGAGTTCTGGGACGCTTACAACGACATCGTCAAGCGCGGCCGTAACGGCGCGCTGACCATCGAGGATTTCCGCGGCACCACCGTGTCGCTGACCAACCCCGGCGGTATCGGTACCGTTCACTCGGTGCCCCGCCTGTCGAAGGGCCAGGCCGCCATTATTGGTGTGGGTGCTCTCGAGTACCCGGCTGAGTTCCGCGGTCTGTCCGAGAAGCTGATTACTCAGCAGGGCCTGTCGAAGATTATCACCCTGACCAGCACCTACGATCACCGCGTGATTCAGGGCGCCGGTTCCGGTGAGTTCCTGAAGCTGGTCGAGCACTACCTGCTCGGCGGCGATGACTTCTACGACGCTATCTTCCGCGACCTGCGCATCCCGTTCGAGCCGGTGCGCTGGGCCCGCGACAACCACATCGACGACGAGCACGAGATTTCGAAGGTCGCCCGTATTCAGCAGCTGATTCACGCGTACCGCGTGCACGGCCACCTGACCGCGGCAACCAACCCCGTCGGCTACAAGATGCGTTCGCATCCGGACCTGAAGCTGGAGCGCTACGGCCTGACCCTGTGGGATTTGGACCGCGTCTACCCGACCGGTGGCTTCGGCGGCGCCGAGCGTCTGCCGCTGCGCACCATCCTGGAGCGTCTGCACGAGGCATACTCGGGTTCCCTCGCGGTCGAGTACATGTACTCCGAAGACCCCGAGGTGCGCGCATGGTTCCAGGAGCGTCTGGAGCACGGTGCGACCAAGCCCAACCGCGAAGAGCAGTTGCGCGTGCTCTCGAAGCTGGTTGAGGCCGAGGCATTCGAGCACTTCCTGCAGACCAAGTACCTGGGCCAGAAGCGATTCTCCCTCGAGGGTGGCGAATCCCTGATTCCGCTGCTGGATGCCGTTCTTGACAAGGCAGCCAACAAGGATCTGAAGGGCGTTGCCATCGGTATGGCACACCGCGGTCGCCTGAACGTGCTGACCAACATCGCGGGCAAGTCCTACGCTCAGATCTTCCGTGAGTTCTCCGGAACCGCCGCTCCCTACGAGGGCGGTTCGGGTGACGTGAAGTACCACCTCGGCACCGAGGGCGTCTTCACCTCCGATTCCGGCAAGCAGACCCAGGTGTATGTGGCCGCTAACCCCTCGCACCTCGAAGCCGCTAACACCGTGCTCGAGGGTATTGTCCGCGCTAAGCAGGACGTCTATCGCGAGCAGGGCGTTGAGGGCCACCCGGTTCTGCCCATCCTGATTCACGGTGACGCAGCGTTTGCCGGCCAGGGCATCGTCATGGAGACCCTGCAGATGGCAGACCTGAAGGCTTACACCACCGGCGGCACCGTGCACGTTGTGGTGAACAACCAGATTGGTTTCACCACCCTGCCCAACGACGGCCGTAGCGCAACCCACCCCACCGACATTGCGCGTATGACTAAGGCTCCGGTCTTCCACGTCAACGCTGATGACCCGGATGCCGTGGTCCGCGCCGCACGCCTGGCCTTCGAGTACCGCGAGCGCTTCGGTCGCGACGTGGTCATCGATCTGATTTGCTACCGCCGCCGCGGTCACAACGAGGCCGACGACCCGTCGATGACCCAGCCGAAGATGTACCAGGACATCGACGCTCTGCCTTCGACCCGCACCCTGTACGCACAGGATCTGGTCGGTCGTGGCGATGTCTCCCAGGAGGAGGCAGACGAGGTTCTGGATTCCTACCACTCGAAGCTGGACGCTATCTTCGTCGAGACCCAGTCCTCGGCACCGGCTCCGACCGCTCCACACGTTTCCGGTCTGGAACTGCCGGCTGCTCAGCAGAACACCGAGGTGGTTCACGCCGGCAAGACCGCAATCTCCCTGGAGACTCTCCAGCGCATTGCCGATGCCTTCGGTAAGGCTCCCGAGGGCTTCACCGTCCACAAGAAGCTGAAGAAGCTCATGGACCAGCGCGTTGAGATGGGCCGTAGCGGTAACGTGAACTGGGGTATGGGCGAACTGCTCGCCTTCGGTTCGCTGCTGCTGGAGGGCACCGACGTTCGCATGAGCGGTCAGGATGTTCAGCGCGGTACCTTCGTTCAGCGTCACGCGGTCCTGCACGACCACCTGACCGACGAAGAATGGTCGCCGCTGCAGCATCTCTCCGAGAACCAGGGTAAGTTCCGTATCTACAACTCCTTCCTCTCGGAGTACGGCGTGCTCGGCTTTGAGTACGGCTACTCGGTGGAGCGCCCCGACTCGATGGTCGTGTGGGAGGCTCAGTTCGGTGACTTCGCCAACGGTGCCCAGACCATCATCGACGAGTTCGTCTCCTCCTCCGAGCAGAAGTGGGGCCAGCGCTCCTCGCTGGTTATGCTGCTGCCTCACGGCTACGAGGGCCAGGGTCCTGACCACTCTTCGGCACGCATCGAGCGTTACCTGCAGCTGTGCGCCGAGAACAACATGACCGTTGCGGTCCCCTCGACCCCGGCTTCGCACTTCCACCTGCTGCGCCGCCACGCTCAGCACCGTCCGTACAAGCCGCTGGTGGTTATCAGCCCCAAGCAGTTGCTGCGTCTGAAGGCCGCCGCATCCTCGATTGAGGACTTCACCGAGGGCTCGTTCCAGCCGGTGATTGGCGACCGTTCGGGCATTAACCCGGCTCAGGTGGAGCGCCTGGTCTTCGTGTCCGGTCGTCTCTACTACGATCTGGAGGCCGAGCGCGAGCGCCGCGGCGACACCAAGACCGCGATTGTCTCGGTGGAGCAGCTGTACCCGCTGCCCGAGAGGGAGATCAAGGAACAGCTTGCCCTGTACTCCAACGCAACCGACCTTGTGTGGGCTCAGGACGAGCCGGCCAACCAGGGCCAGTGGCCGTTCATGGCGGTCAACCTGCTGCCGCTGCTCGACCGCCGCGTGCGTCTGGCTTCCCGCCCGGCCGCTGCTTCCCCGGCAGCCGGTACCGGTAAGCTGCACGCCGCCGAGAACGAGGCTCTGCTCAAGCAGGTCTTCGAAGGCTAAGGTCTTCTACGGCTAAACTGCTAAAGGTTTTAGCTCTTCAAAACCCGTCTTCCCGTCAGATGTTTCTGGCGGGAAGACGGGTTTTTAGTCTCGGATGCTTGCCGAAGAGGGTATTAAGTTCGAAAAGAGGCTCAAGAGCGCTTATCCTAGATATGAAGACTATTACTCACGTGCCTTGCCGCCTCTCACGGCGGGCGCATCCTGCTGAAGAAAGAATTCCGTGGAGCAACGCAATATTCGAATTGTGGCAGTCGGCGATGACCTGCTCGCCGGTGTTGGCGACCCCCGCACCCTGGGCTGGTTTGGTCGCGTTATGGCGCGCACCCCGCAGACCACTGCATCCATTGCGGCATATAACCTTGCCGCACCCAATGAAGGTAGCGAGCAGCTGAATGCACGCTGGTTCGAGGAGGCGCGCCGCCGCTTCGTTCCCGGTGCTGATAACCGCCTCATTATTGCTCCGTCGACCTTTGACATTGATTTGGGTCTGACTAGCGCTCGTTCGCGTTTGAACCTGGCGAACATTGTGGACATGGCGTCGCAGAACAACATTAAGGTTCTGGTTGTTGGTCCGCCGCCGACTCTGGACGCTGAGCGTAACCGCCGTATCGCTGACCTGTCGGCGGCGTATGCGGATGTGGTGACCCGCCGTAACCACGTGTACGTGGATACGTTCAACCCGCTGCTTCACCACGAGCAGTGGCGCAACGATCTTGCTGCGAATGATGGTCGTCCGGGTCAGTCCGGTTACGGTCTGATGGCGTGGCTGGTTCTGCACCGCGGCTGGTACAACTGGCTGAACATTCCTGAGCACGGCTAAGAGCCTGCTCCCCCGGGCGGGACTGTGAGTTGAGGTGAAGAAAGTTCGTGTTTTTTAGCTCATATCCCGGTTCCAAGATGCAATCATGCCGTTTCTATGAAAAAATAGACGGCGTTGCCCTTATAGCGTGGGCCACCGGTTTCGGTGACCGCCTCGGCTAGGGCAGGTAATAGGGAGCGCGCACCGCGAAGGTGGGGCGTGCATCCATGAACACTATAAGGAGGCTCTGATGAGCAAGCGCGGTCGTAAGCGCAAGGACCGTCGTAAGGGCGGCGCAAACCACGGTAAGCGCCCCAACGCATAAGGTATCTTGCATACACTTTAAAACCCCGGCGTTTCGGATATTATTCGGACCCGGGGTTTTGCTTTACCCGCAGATGTTTGTGCACGTTCTGCGGAATAAAGAGAAGAATTCTACGTTATGGATGTGAACGCCTGGCGCGTTCTTGTAGAGGAGAAACATGGCTGAAACCAACACCGCGGCGGATACCCGCGAGCTGCGCGAACGCTTCACCGCGGACGCTATGCAGTATGTGGATCAGCTCTACGCCGCAGCCCTGCGGATGAGCCGCAACTCTGCCGATGCTGAAGACTTGGTTCAGGAAACCTATATGAAGGCTTTTGCCTCGTACCACCAGTTCACTGAGGGTACGAACCTGAAGGCGTGGCTGTACCGCATCCTGACGAATACGTACATCAATCTGTACCGTAAGCGTCAGCGTGAGCCGCAGCAGTCTCAGGGTGAGACGGTGGAGGATTGGCAGCTGGCTCAGGCCGGTGAGCATGATGCGGTGGGTCTGCGTTCTGCCGAGGCGGAGGCGCTAAGCGCCCTGCCGAATACGGAGGTTCGTGAGGCTCTGAACGAGCTGTCTGAGGATTTCCGCATGGTCGTGTACTACTCCGATGTGGAGGGGTTCGCGTACAAGGATATTGCGGAGATTCTGGATATCCCCATGGGCACGGTGATGTCTCGTCTGCATCGTGGCCGCCGGATTCTGCGTGAGAAGTTGCTCGATTATGCGCGTGAGAACGGCCTGCGCCCTTCAACTATCGCAAAGGTAGAAGCGAAGGCTGAGGCGAAAGCTGCCGCGAAGGCGGGCACTAAGGCGCAGCCGGCTAAGGCTACCAAGGGCACTAAGGCGGCCAAGGGCGTAAAGTCCCCGCCGGCAGGCTCTCGTTCCGAGGCGCCTGCGGATTCTTAGCTCCGCTCTTCTCCACGTGAGCTAGTCCCATGAGGTTGAGGCGGCTCTCCCCTAACGCTTTATACCTTCCGTGTGAAAGGAACCCCGATGTCAAGCACAGACAAGAATTCTTCCGTCCCCGAGGCCCCTGTAGCCGCCGAAGCCCCCGCTGTCTCCGAAGTCCCCGTAGCTTCCGAGCCGCTGGAGGATTGCGGCGGCCAGCCCTGCTCGTCGACCCTCAAGCACCTTTACGAATTCCTCGATAGGGAGCTGAGCCCCGAGCAGCTGCACACGATTCAGGCGCATCTGAATGCCTGCCCCGAGTGCGCGGATGTGAAGGACTTTGAGCTGATGGTGCGTGAGAAGATGCGTTCTTCGTGCGCTCAGCAGGCGCCCGAGCAGTTGAAGGCTCGTCTGCTGCAGGATGTGCAGAAGTTCTGTGCCGAGGCAAAGCTCTAAGCTGCCCCAAGCTGTTGCCTCGCTGAGGGACAGAAAACTGACGATGAGGGAAGGCGGTGTACCGATTACGGTGCGCCGCCTTCCCGCGTATTGGTTGGTTCGCGCTGTCTGTCTCAGCGCGACAGCCCTCAGCGGCTCGCAAACCCTCAACCGGTAGAATAGGGGTAGACATCAACCGGCGCAGCCTCTCTGATTCTGCGCTTCCCCCATGATTTGAACCAGAAGAGGATGTATGAGCGACGTAGCAGTGCAGCTTTCCCCCGGTGATTGGCCCGCTCCCCTGGCACCCGCCTCCAGCGAAGCCGCTGGCAAGAACGCGCTGGTGCATATTCCGGGTTCTAAGTCGCTCACAAACCGTTATCTGCTACTTGCCGCTCTGGCTGATTCTCCCTCGTATTTGCGTGCGCCCCTGCATTCGCGCGATTCGGCGCTGATGATTGAGGCGCTGCGCCAGCTGGGTGCGGGTATTGAGCTGGTGCCGACCGATTCGCCGTTCGGCCCGGATGTGAGGGTCACTCCCCTCAACTTTGCGCAGGCAGAATCCGCTCAGGCACGCGCGGTTTCGATTGAGTGCGGTCTTGCCGGTACCGTGATGCGTTTTGTGCCCGCCCTGGCGGCGTTGCTGCCGGGTGAGTTCGCTTTTGACGGTGACCCGCACGCCCGTCAGCGTCCGATGGGTCCGGTTCTGGAGGGTCTGCGTCAGCTGGGTGTGCAGGTGGAGTGTGAGCAGGGCGAGAACGCTCTGCCCTTCGTGCTGCGCTCCCCCGGTCTGGCGAGCGCGGAGGGTGTCTCTGAGGCGCCCGTGGTTCGTATTGATGCTTCGACGTCGTCCCAGTTCGTTTCAGCTCTGCTGCTGATGGCGCCCCGTCTGCCGCAGGGCATGGTGCTGGTGCACGAGGGCTCTTCGGTGCCGTCCATCCCGCACATTCAGATGACCGTGGAGGCGCTACGCCAGATGGGTATTCGGGTGCAGGAGCACTACCCGAGCCACAACAACAAAGCAGAGGGTGGCGAGTACCGTTGGACGGTTCACCCCGGTTCCTTCCCCGGCTTTGAGATGACCATTGAGCCGGACCTTTCGAATGCCGGTCCGTTCCTTGCCGCCGCCGTGGTTACCGGCGAGTCGGTGACTATTCCTCACTGGCCGGCACCCGCGGCTGATTCTTCGGCGGGTACGACCCAGGTGGGCGATATGTGGCGTGAGCTTCTGCCCGCGCTGGGTGCGCAGGTTCGCTACGCTGAGGGCCGTCTGACCGTGACCGGTCCCGCGCAGCTTCCCGAGGGTGACTTCTCCTTTGATCTGTCTGCCGGTGGCGAGTTGGCGCCGACTATGGCGGCTGCTTGTGCTTTCGTGAAGGGCCGCGTTGAGCTGACCGGCATTGCGCATCTGCGCGGTCATGAGACGGACCGCCTCGCAGCGCTCGCCGCTGAGATTAACCGCCTGGGAGGTGCCGCCCACGACACCGCCGATTCGCTGGTGATTGAGGCGCCCATCCCCGCTGCCGCGGAGGTTGCGCAGGTTCTGGCGCGCACCTACGACGATCACCGTATGGCGACCTTCGCGGCGATTATTGGTCTGCGCCGCCCCAATGTGGTGGTGCAGAACGTAGCCACCGTAGCTAAGACCATGCCCGAATTTACCGCAATGTGGGAGGACATGCTGGCGCAATGGCAGACCGGCGCCTCCACCGCTGATGCTACCGCTGACCAGGAGGTCTTCTAAATGGGTTCTTCCCGCATGAACGTGCGCGATTTCTCCGAATGGGATGAGTCGGATGTGCGCGTGCGCCCCAACAAGAAGGGCTCCCGCCCCCGCACGAAGGACCGCCCGACCTTCAAAGAAGCGATTCGTGGCAGGGTCATTACGGTGGACCGCGGCCGCTGGTCGGTCGTCGTGGATGAGGGTACCGAGAAGGAGCGTACCCTCATTGCGGCGCGCGCTAAGGAGCTACGCCGCACCGCGATTGTAACCGGCGACTTTGTGGACCTGGTGGGTGACACCTCCGGCGCGAAGGATACCCTGGCGCGCATTGTGCGTCTGGGCGAGCGCACCTCGATTCTGCGCCGTAGCGCCGATGACACCGACCCGTCGGAGCGCGTGGTCGTGGCGAATGCTCAGCAGCTGGTGATTGTGGTTGCTGCGGCGAACCCGGAGCCGCGTACCGGTTTCATTGACCGTGCCGTGGTGGCGGCGTTTGATGCCGGTATCGAGCCGATTCTGTGCATTACGAAGACCGATGTGCGCTACCCGCAGAACCTGCTGGATTACTATGCGGCAAGCGGTTTGAAGATTGTGCTGTCTTCGTCTTCGGATGGTTTGGCGCCGAGCCAGGAGGGCGCTGCCGGTTTGGAGTCGGCACCGGTTCAGGAGCTTCTGCAGGAGCTGCTGGGTCAGGTGTCGGTGCTTCTGGGCCATTCGGGTGTGGGTAAGTCGACCCTGGTGAATGCCCTGACCGGCTCCGAGCGTGCGACCGGTCATGTGAACGCGGTGACGGGCCGTGGCCGCCACACCTCCTCGTCGGCGTTGGCGTTGCGTCCGGTGAATGCGAATGGCGATCCGATGGAGCCGGGCACCTGGATTATTGACACTCCGGGTATTCGTTCTTTCGGTCTGGCGCATGTGCCGCCGGAGACCGTCGTGGAGGCGTTCGTGGACCTGGCGCCGGGTGCGGCGGATTGTCCGAAGGCGTGTACGCACGCGGCGCAGGCTCCCGAGTGCGGTCTGGAGGCGTACGTTGCTGCCGGTCGTGCCGGTGAGAGCGGTCCCGCCCGTCTGGAGTCCTTGCGTAAGCTGCTGCTGTTGACTCCTGAAGAGGGCGATTCGGAGAAGGAACTGGGCGCTCTCGTCTAGGTTCTCTCCACTGCATTACACACAGCACTACACGCACATTTTTGCTGACTACATCACCGAATACTGAAGAAGAGCATTACTATGAGCCGTCCCCAGCAGTACACCGACGATTTGCGTCTTGCGCATATTCTTGCCGATAGCGTCGATCGTGTGAGCGCCATGCGTTTTCGTGACCGCCCGGTCTTCTCCCCCGCTTCCGAGGTGGTAGAGCCCGCCGAGGCGGCACCCGCCGCGGCACCGTTGGCGCCGTGGCAGCAGGCTACTCAGCAGCCCGTAGAACCGCAGGCGCAGGTGCAGGAGCCTGCCGATTACGCCTCGAGTGTGGCTCAGGAAGTTGAAGAGCTTCTGCGCGCGCAGCTGTCGCGTGTGCGTACTCGTGACGGTATTGCCGGTGCCCATGCCGGCTATAACGGTCAGGCGGCGCGCCAGTGGGTGATTGCACCGATTGCTGAGCAGGATAATTTTCGCCGCGGCGTGCCGGTGTGGGCGACTCTGATTGCTCTGCTGGATCAGGGTGAGCCGGTAGTAGGTGTGGTGTCTGCACCCGCGCTGGGTCGCCGCTGGTGGGCTGCTCGCGGCTCGGGCGCGTACACGGGTAAGTCCTTGGCACAGGCGACTCGTCTTGAGGTGTCTTCGCTGACTCAGCTGGATCAGCTGTCTGCCGCGTACACCGATCTCTCCTCCTGGAAGGCGGCCTCTGAAGGCGCTGTGGACCGCTCTGGCGAGCTTGTACAGCTTCTGGGGTCAGTGGGTCGTTCCCGTGCGTATGGTTCGTTCTGGGCGGCGTGTATGCTCGCTGAGGGTGCCGTGGACACCGTCGTAGACGCATCCCTGTCTTTCTACGAGGTGGCTGCGCTACTGCCGCTGATCCGCGAGGCTGGCGGCGTCGCCTCCACCCTGGAGGGTGATCTGCCCGAGCACGTTGGTGTTTCGGTCTCCGGCGTACACCCGGTGTCCCTGGTGGCAAGTAATACGGCGGCGGTCCAGCAGCAGGTGCTGGAGGCGCTCGCACCCCGTTCCTAGATTCTCTCCGCTCCTAGCCCCTTCCCCCGATGGTGATAGAGATATAGCGAGGCGGCGGCTTTCCGGTAAGTGGAAAGCCGCCGCCTCGCTATGTATCGCTATGAGAGCAAGCGTTGCCAGTTTTAGGACAGCATGGTGAGGGTGCCGAGCAGACCCAGCAGGCTCAGACCCGAGATGATGTACGCCAGAATGTTGAAGGTCGTCATCTTCGAGGTGTACTTGGTGACGTGACCGGCGTTCACCTTCGCCGAGTAGATGGCAAGCCAAATGGAAACACCGACCGGGATCAGGCCCACGAGCAGCAGAGCAATCACCATGATGTTGGGGCTCAAACCGGAGCTATACGCAGAGGAGCTATAGCCGCGGGAGTTGAGCGTTGCTTCAGAGTGGAGTGCCGCTACCTGAACCCACGCGTAGAGGGTCAGCGCCAGGGCGCCCAGGGAAGCGCCGAACGCGCCGATGGAGTAGAAGTAGCCGGGGCCGCGGAAATCACCGGTGGTCTCGCCGTAGGGGCGGCGGTGCTCAGCCGGCACCCGGTAGATGTCCGGGATGCGCTGGTAGCTGTCGTCGCGGTCGCGCACGTTAGCGGGTGCCACGCCCAGGGCGGGTGCGGGTGCTGCGCCGAGGGGAGCGCCGGGTGCTACGCCAGCAGGTACCGGCTGCGGGGAGTTTGCGTTGTTCTGCTCCGGGAAGGAGGGGGCGGGAATCTGGTTTTCCATGGTGTGTCCTTGAGTGGTCGTCATAGCGGGTATGTAGCTACCGCGTCGTAGCGGTGGCGTCCCTATGACCGGCTATTCTGTGGCTCGTTTGGTGGCTCTGTGGTTGCTCTCGAATGTTGCCGGTGAGATTGAATGAACAATCAACGCCGAACAACGATATTTACCCTTCGATACTACGCCATAGGGTGCGTTTTCGTCTTCTCTGATGACGTTCTCATTACAATGCGGTCACCTGAGCACCCTCCAAGCACGCAGGCACGCCCCGAGTGACACCGAAATTGGGCATAAAAATACCCGGCAGGTGACGCCGTGGGGCGTCCTGCCGGGTGGTAGAAACCTACCGCGGTTCTTCCTCTGGATTGGAACCGATAATCACCGCCGCACCCCATACGGGATAGCGGACGGTTGGGAGATCGTGGAGATGCGGGGAATCGAACCCCGGTCCGATGTGGCGTCAACGGGGCTTCTCCGTGCGCAGTTTATGCGAACGCTACTTTTCGGCTCCGGTACTTGCATAAACACATATACCGACGAACCTAGTCACGTAAAAGTCCCGCTAACCCCCGCAACAAGGGCTAGCAGCAGTGGCCTTTTAAGTCGATGCCGGTAACTGAGCCAAAGGCATGCTCAGGCCGACAGACGGCAACTCGCGCTTAGGCAGCGAGTGCGAAGTCAGTGCGCTTAGATTCTGCACTTAATTTTTTGCAGAGGGCGTTAACGAGATAACCCTGCATCCTCGGCACGCTTCACCCATCTCAACTCACATCGTCGAAACCGATCATCCCCCTATGCTTTTATCAAAAAGCCCACCGTCTTCTGAAAGTTTTCCTCGACATACCTTGATGCCGCGGTGCCATTCAAACACGGTAGAGATTCAGTATATCTAAGATGTTTAACGGCGTGCAAGTCCCCCCCCCTACCCCACACACGCGGCACGCTCACTGACAGAGACCACCAGGATAGAGAACACCAGCTAAGAACAGACGCAGAGGGTACAGCGAGCGCGCCTCCAGCACACACCCGGATCAACGGTGGGCGCAGAAAATCGGTGCAGAAAATCACGGGCACAGCAAACGGGGTGAGGCGCCCCAGAATATCTAGGAGCCCCACCCCGTTCGCGTACCGCACTGGGTAGCCAAAATTAGGCAGTCAAAATTAGGCGGTCAAACCTTAGCGGTGAGCCGGAACAGTCATGCGGTTGTTCGGGTTGTCACCAATCTGGCAGACCACGTTACCGTGACCGTCCTCGGTACCAACCTCAAGGCATTTCTCAGCGGTCTGGAAGAAAGAAATGTATACGAAAAGCATGCAAATCGAAATCAGGACAGACACCGCACCGGTGATAATACCGGTCAGCGCGAATGCCTTACCAGCGCCAACTTCCTTAGTCTTCTTCAGGGACAGCGCGCCCAGAATAATCGCGGCAATACCCAGCAGAATACCAAACACGAGGAAACCGGTCAGCACAGCCGCAATACCGAGAATCATCGCAGCCAGCGCCATGCCGGGAGCCTTCTTCGTCACGGGAGCCGCATACGGGTAACCCGCGGGCTGGCCGTAACCGTAAGCATCCTGCTGGGGCTGCTGCTGGTAAGAGTTCTGCTGGTAGTTGTAGTCAGCGGGCTGTGCCTGGTAGGAGGCGTCCTGGCCGTAGCCGTACTGCTGCTGGCCGTAAGTGTTCTGAGCCGAAGCGCCCTGAGCCGCAGCGCCCTGGGCGGAGGTGCCCTGAGCAACGTTCTGACCGTAAGCATTCTGCGAAGAGGGCTGCGCACCAAACTGGCCGTACTGGTTCTGCTGGGCCGAGTTCTGCGGAGTAGCGTTCTGCTGCTGAGTCTGGCCGTAGGTGTTCTGAGCGGATGCGCTCTGACCGTAATCCTGGCCGTAGGTGTTCTGTGCCGAAGGAGCCTGGCCGTAATCCTGACCGTACGAGCCCTGGGCGGAAGAATTAGGCTGCTGAGCAGCGTAGGGGTTCTGTGCGTTCCCCTGGTTGTTTCCGTAGTTATTCTCAGACATCCGTCGTTCTTTCCTTCACAGTTGCAGCGAACAATTTATACTCGCCCAACGCACCATTGCGCGCTGAGTTCGGTTCCATTATATAAATAAGCCGTCATTGGGGTCACCTATGAAGTCCAAGATTCCAGAATCATCCCCCAGAATCCACCAATCGGGCAGATTCAGCGCAGAAAAAGAGCAAGGGACCGAATAGTTCAACACTATTCGGTCCCTCAACGCTTCAAAGACTCAATGCGATTTAACGGCGGTACATCTTGTACTCATCGGGGCTCATCGTCATGGTTTCACCGTGAATGGTGCACACGTAGTTGCCGTTCGAATCCTGCACGGCCTTCTCAGCGCAGTCGCCGAGCATGCCAATGCCAATCAAGCCCAGAATCAGCACAACAACAGCAACAATCATGCCCAGCGCACCGGTGACAATACCACCAATCGCCATGCCCTTACCGGAGGCAGTGCCGTTCTTCACCTTCACCAGGGCAACAATACCCAGAATCACGCCAACCAGACCCAGCACGCCACCGAAAATCAGCCAGCCAGACAGCAGACCAATAACACCCAGGATCAGCGAAGCAATCGCCAGAGCCGAGCTCGGGGTCGGCTGGTAGCCGGGGTAGCCGCCCTGCATGTTGTATGCCGGTGCCTGCTGCGGTGCGGGGATGAACTCGCCCGGGTTCTGCTGGTAGTTCGGGTTCTCAGACATGTGTCTCCTCAAAAACGTATGGTGCTCGCGGTACACCGCGAATTTTCAACCATTATACGCGAGGAACCGCGCCTAGACCCTACCGGCAAGTTCCTGAGCAGCCGTGCACCCCGGCCGTTGCCTCAGCCCTAGCCGAGGTTGCGGTAACGCATCGCGCGGCGCGCCTCCAGGTCATCCTGACGCTCACGCAAAGCCTGACGCTTATCGTACTCACGCTTACCGGTCGCCAAAGCAATCTCAACCTTCGCACGACCATTCGAGAAGTACAGCTTCAACGGAACCACCGTGTAACCGGTCTCCTTCAGCTTCTGCGCCAACTTATTAATCTCAGAACGATGCAGCAGCAGCTTACGGCGACGACGAGCCGCATGGTTCGTCCACGTACCGTAACCATACTCCGCAATATGAATACCCTCGAGCCACAACTCGTTATCGGTCACCTGGCAGAAACCATCCACAATGGACGCCCCACCATCACGCAGAGACTTCACCTCAGTACCCAGCAGAACAATACCCGCCTCATAGGTATCCACAATGTTGTAGTTGTGGCGAGCCTTCTTATTCTGGGCAATAATCGCGTTATTCGGGTCCTTCTTCGCGTCTTTCTTCTTTTTCTGAGCCATCACTCAATCCTTATACGTCTTAGCTCTCTTCAGCCGCGCGCCCCGAAGCACGCCAGCGAATACCAGCATCAATAAAGGCGTTCAAACCGCCATCCAAAACATTAGAGGTATTACCCTCCTCATAGCCGGTACGCAGATCCTTCACCATCTGGTACGGATGCAGAACATAGGAGCGCATCTGATCGCCCCAGCTTGCCTTAATATCACCGGCAAGCTCCTTCTTCTTCGCGTCCTCCTGCTCCTTACGCAACAGCAACAGGCGAGACTGCAGCACACGCAAAGCCGCCGCACGGTTCTGCAACTGCGACTTCTCATTCTGCATCGACACCACAATACCGGTCGGCAAGTGAGTCATACGCACCGCCGAATCCGTCGTATTCACCGACTGACCACCCGGGCCCGAAGAGCGGAACACATCCACCTTAATCTCAGACTCGGGAATCTCAATAGCATCCGTCTGCTCAATCAGAGGAATCACCTCAACCGCCGCGAACGACGTCTGGCGGCGGCCCTGATTATCGAACGGCGAAATACGCACCAGGCGGTGAGTACCCGCCTCCACCGACAGGCGACCAAAAGCGTACGGCGCATTCACCTCAAAGGTCACCGACTTCAGGCCGGCCTCCTCAGCGTAGGAGGTGTCCAAAACCTTCGTCGGGTAGCCGTTCTTCTCCGCCCAACGCAGGTACATGCGCAGCAGCATCTCCGCGAAATCAGCAGCATCCACACCACCGGCGCCCGAACGGATCGTCACCACAGCCTCACGCTGATCGTACTCACCCGAGAGCAGCACCAGCACCTCAAGCTCTTCCAGCTTGGCGCGGATTTCAGCGCACTCGCGTTCAGCATCAGCGAGCAGCTCGGCGGCAGTCTCCTCATCCTCCGCTTCGGCAAGCTCCACCATCACCTCAACATCATCAATGCGAGAAGACAGCGAACGCAGACGATTCAGCTCCGACTGCTTATACGACAGTGCGCTCGTCACCTTCTGCGCGTTCTCCACGTCATCCCACAAATCGGGCGCGGCAGCCTGCGCAGACAGGTCCTCAATGGCGCGCTCAATCCCCTCAATATCGCTCACAGCAGCAATAGAGGTGAAAATCGCGCGAAGCTCTTTAATCTCAGCAGAAAAGTCGAAGGATGCCATAGCTTTTAACACTATCGCGAAACGGCCAGAAAGTCCCGCCGTTACAGCCCGCAACAGCCCACAGCGCAGAAGGACAGGGTGGTTAGAGGGCAGAAGCCGCGGAACGAAAATGTAAAAGAATGCAAAACGAGGGCGCATCCGCTAGCCGTTACACTACCTTGCGGATGCACCCTCGCAGTCTATGGGGCTCACAACACGCCAATAAGCGGGTGAGCCGATAAGCCCGTCGCCGATATGCCCGTGCGCCGTTGATGGACGCACTAATCGGTGGATGGGCCCTGGCTCATCTTCAAACGCGACGAACCATGAGCGGTCACCTCAATACCATCAGGCACCAGAATCGACAGCAGCGGCGGACGAATACGAGCCGACAGGTACACGTGCACGCTCTGATCAGAATCCACGGACACATTCTCCAGACGCAACGCCTGAAAATCCTGCCCCGGCTGAACCTCAGCCAGGTACGCACTCGCATACTCCCACGCCGCCGAACCGTTCGCCTCCTCCGGAGTGCGGATCGTGCGGGTAATCGAGTTCGCCTGAGCATCCGCCACATCCTGCAGATGCTGAGTCTGCAGATACGCGCCCGTAATCGCCACCGTCACCGAACCGATGAGCAGAAGCAACGCCAGCATACCCACAATCAGCGGGGCAATACTGCCCTCTTCCGGGCCCGAGGCGATCGGGTCAGCGGCGAGGCGGCCTGATGCGATCGGGTCAGCGGCGAGCGCCCGGCTCTGCGCACGGGCACGAACCTGTAGACGGGCACGACGGTATGCGTTAGCGTAGCGCTCCCGCACAGAGGAAAGCAGGCGAGCGGGCGAGAACAGATGAGCGGGCGAACCATTAGGAATCAGCATGACCAGACCCCCAACTCGTCGCATGAGAACTCACCGGAATCACGCCGCCACCCATAAACGAAGGCAGCAGCGGCAAACGCGCCTGAACCGTCACCGTGGCGTACGCCTTCGTACCCGAGACACACTCCCCCGACGCACAGCTCAACGACACGCTCACATCGGAGGGCTCAACCCCGTAATCGGCGGCAGCATGCACCGCCAGACGCTGAGCCAAATCCGGGCCCACCGACGAATCCTGCGGCTGCTCCTGCACGTACAGCACCACCTGGGCGCTCGCCGCATGAGCCGCCATCACCGAAGACTGCAGACTAAAAATCGTCAGAATGCCGTAGAGCACCGGGATGAGCAGAGTAATACCCAAGCCCAGGAACTCCACAATGGCGCTACCCTCTTCGGGGCTGTGCCGATTAGAAAGAGGCCGGTCAGACCGGCTCTTCAGGCGTTCCTTCACACGCTGCCGAAGCGAAAAGCCACTAATCACCGGAACGATGCTCCGCATAAATCGCATGTCCCTTCACCTCAATAGAATCCGGAAAACCCCACGGGCCCAGCACCGGCAACGGAGACTTCACCGTCACCTCCAAAGTGCGCACGCCCGTAGAATCACTACTCTGACGGTACGAAATATTCTCAGCATACGAAGACGGAAGAGCCCCCTCAATCAGCTGACGGGTACGCTCCATGCCCTCCTGCGGAGTGCGGTCACGCATCGTACCGTAACGTGCCCCAGCCGCCGCAGCATCCACCAACATGGTTCGTGCATACAGGGCAAAAGAAACCTGCAGAATCGCCATGGTCAGCAACACCAACAGGGCACCGACCATGACGAATTCCGTGCTGGCGTCACCGCGCTCGCTATCCTCCACAGAATATTCCGCGGAGGATAGCTCAGCGGCAGTCAGCGCAGAAGCGATGCGAGGCTTACGCATTACTGGTGAACCAGAGCAATCGCGTCGTTGAACATCTTGGTCAGAGCGGGCTGAGCAATCGCCAGGATAGCGGCAACCAGCACGGCGCTCATCATGGTGATCATGACCCAGCCGGGCACGTCGCCGCGCTCGGGGTCATCCTGCTTGTTCTTCAGGCGCAGAGCCAGCACGGATGCGATAGCCAGGGCGATCAGCACGGTGAGGGTGGTGCGGAAACGACGGAACATGATTTTCTCCTTCTATCAAAGGGTGTAGTGTGTGGTTGGTGCGGCGCGCCGGGCAATCAGCCCAGCCCACCGCGGCGCGGCCGGTACGGTGTGTACCCGCCGCAAAATCTAAAAGTTCAAACGCATGAGCGACAGGCCCGGGAAGACCGCAAAAATTACGGTCAGCGGCAGGATGAAAAACACCACCGGGGCGAGCATCGCGATCTCCTTCTTACCGGCTGTTTCCATCAGCTCACGCTTAGCGTTATCGCGCACATCCTGAGCCTGCGCACGCAACACATCAGCCAGAGGGGTACCGCGCTCAATCGCAACAGCAATACCCTCAACGAAGCGGCTCAACGCCGGAACGCGAGTACGCTCCGCGAACTCCTGCAACGCACTCAGCAGCGAAACGCCGGTGCGGGTCTGCGCCAAAATCTCAGAAAACTCACGAGCCAACTCGCCGCGAGAGGTCAAACAGATACGCTCCAAAGCCGCCAGCGCCGACTCGCCCGCCGTTACCGACAGAGCCATCATCTCCGCCAGCGCCGGGAACTCAGCAACCAGTTGCTTCTCACGCTTAGTCACCGCCTCACCCAGCCACCAGTCACGCGCCAGAAAGCCGCTCAAACCACTCACCAGCACCAGCACAAGAGCCACCAGGATAGAGAAACGCTCCTGCACCACACCGATAACGGTCAGGGCACTCATGACGGTCACACCGGCAAGAGCCCACAGCAGCTGCTCAGCACGAAACGCGCTCACACTCTGCGAAGAGCCAGCACGACGCAGACGCTCCTGCACCGAACTATCACTCAACGACGAGCCGCTCAGCGACGAAGACAACGAACGCAGAAGCGGCGCGCAGAACGCCGAAATCGCCTCCAGCAGGCTCGGCTCACGGCGGTCCTGCTCCTTCAACAGCGACTCACGCAGAGTCTCACCGCGCAGCTGCGACGCCACACGATCAGAAAACGAAATACTGCGAGTATTCAGCACCGACGAAAGAATCAGACCCACGCCGGTCGCCAACAGCAGACCAAAAATCAGAGGCAGGTTCACCCGAAAACCCTCCGTTCACGCGGCAACTCACCAATACGCAGCATCAGACGGTACGCCGCCAAAGAAATAGCGGCACCGGCAATCATCAGCATCGCACCGGCAAAGGAGTTATAAACCATGCGCGCGGCAGGCTGAGTCGCCATCAGACACAGCACAAACCAGGGCGCCACGCAGGAGAGGCGAGCCGCATTCACTGTCCAGGATTGGCGGGCCAGAAGCTCCGAGCGGGTGCGGGCATTATCGCGCAGAAAATCGCTGAGCGTGCCCAGCAGCTTGCCCAGGTCCGAACCGCCCACCTCGCGGGCAATCTTCAAAGCCTCAATGATGGTGTCCGCCACAGGGTCAGAAAGGTACTCCTTCAAACGGTTCAGCGACGGCACAAACTCACCCGACGCACGGTAATCACGCGAAAAATGGGCAAAGGCATCACGCAACTCTTCCGGGCCGCGGTATGAAAGCTGAATCAGCGCCTCCGGCAGGGACAGGCCCGCACGAATCGCCGAACGCAGGTGGTCCACCGCATCCGGCCACAACTGCCAAATACGGGCATCCGCCGCGCGAGCACGATGATTCACGACCACACGAGGCGCCACAAAACCACCAATCAGGCCCAGCAGACCCAACGGTAGCAGCTGAGTGACCATCAGCAACAACACCGAGGCAGTCACGCCGCTGGCAACGCTCACCCACATGAACGTGCGAGGAGTCAGCGAATGCATACCCGCCTTACGCAACGCCACAACCAGCGCCGGGTCATTACTCGGCTTCGGCGGCTTGCCGTTATCAGGAAAGCAGGAAAGGTAAATCAGGCAGACGCCCAACCCCAAAATCAGGCTCAGAAACAGGGGCATTACTGACCCGCCTTCGCCGCAGCCAGCACCTGCTCGGGGCGGTGACCGGCACGAATCCAACGGTCCGGGTTCGGCAGCTCCAACGCCACGCACACCATCTGACCGTCACGGCGCACAAACAGCGGGGACATCTCAATCACGCCGTCCTCAACGCGGCCGCCCAGCATGCTGATCTCTTCGACCTGGCGCTGACCGCGCGAATCGCGGCCGCAATGCACCACAATGTCAAAGCAGGACGCCACGGTCGGCACCACGAACGCCGAGGAGATATTCTCGCCTGCCAGCAGCGGCAGGGTACAAATCTTGGTCACCGCGTCACGTGCCGAGTTCGCGTGAATCGTGCACATGCCAGGCAGACCCGCGTTGAGCGCAATGAGCATGTCCAGGGATTCCGCCTCGCGCACCTCACCAATGAGGATGCGGTCCGGGCGCATACGCAGAGCCTCCTTGACCAGGCGGCGCAACTCAATCGCGCCGGTGCCCTCAAGGTTCGGCTGGCGGCACTGCAAACCCACCACATCGCGCAGCGGAACCGCGAGCTCAAAGATTTCTTCGCACGTAATCACGCGCTCACGCGGCGGAATAGATGCCGACAGACAGTTCAGCATCGTAGTCTTACCCGCCTGAGTCGCACCCGAAACGAGGATGTTCATGCCGCTCTCCACTGCCGCATGCAGCAGGGACGCCGCGCCAGCACTCAGCGAGTTCATGCGCACCAGATCGGGCAGGCGGCGGGCACGCACCACGAACTTACGGATGTTGATGCTCGTGTGCCTGCGGGTAATATCCGGAATCACCGCGTGCAAGCGGGATCCATCCGGCAGGGATGCATCAACAAACGGGGAGGAAAGATCCACACGGCGACCCGAAGGCTTGAGCATGCGCTCCAGCAGGCTATTGATCGCCTCGGCGCTCAGGTGCAGGCCGGTCAATTCGCTTTCGCCGTTGCGGGCGATAAAGATTTCGTCGGGCGAGTTGATCCAGATTTCTTCAACGCTCTCATCATCGAGGAACGGCTGGATCACGCCGAAGCCGCAGATTTCATCGTGCAGGCGCTGAATCACGGATTCGCGGTCGCCCAAATCGGGCAGGGAGATGCGGGTGCGGCGCTGTTCGTAATCGTTCAGGTGCTCGTCAATGAGCCCGCGAACGGCGCGCTGGTCCTCGTGCGGGTCCAGGCTGCGGTGGCGCATTGCCTCACGGATATTTTCCTCGAGCAGGGTTAGATGCTCCGCCCGGGTATCCAGTACGGTGTTCTCCATTGAAATGATCCGATGCTGTGTGGTGTGGTTGTGTGGAATACGGTGAAGCATTGATACATCAATGCCATCATCACCCTACCCTCAGTGCATCAAATTTATCAAAATGTAATAAAACGCCCCTTAATATTTACGAGTATAGTATTTGAGTATTTTTGATGCATGGAATCGCACATATCATTACCTAACGTGCATCAAAATTCAAAGTGCCTAGTCAGCTGTGACTTGCAGAACAATTGCACGTGCGCCTCCCGAACCGCTCACCGTTGAGCACCACCATATTGCACTTAGTGCACACGTAATATTTCGTCTTAAATACCCCGCAGCAGCCCCTGCCACACCCAGCTGCCCCTACCTCCCCTGCTGAAACGCCAGAACCCCATCGAGCAGATCATCTTCTCGGGCGGGGCATTAGGGTAGGGCATTCGGGCACAGTATTCAGGCATGGCAAAGGGGCGTGCACTCCCCCATCGGGAATACACGCCCCATCACAAGCAATCACCTAGCGGCTAGTCGCCACCACGAATCACCTTCACAGCTTCCTTAATCGGACCGTCAAAACGCAGGTTACCGTGCTCCAGCACCACGCCGCGGTCACAAATCTTAGAAACCAAATCCAGGTCATGGCTCACCACGGCAAGAGTCTTACCGGCAGAGCACAGCTCCTGAATCTTCGCAATACACTTCTTCTGGAACGGCTCATCGCCCACCGCAAGAATCTCATCCACCAGGAAGATATCCGGGTTCGTATGAACCGCAACCGAGAACGCCAGACGCAGGTACATACCCGAAGAGTAGAACTTCACCTCGGTATCGATAAAGTCGTGAATCTCAGCGAAATCCACAATCGAATCGAAGGAAGCCTCAATCTCCTCCTTGGACATACCCAAGATCGCGCCGTTGAGGTACACGTTATCGCGGCCAGTCAGATCCGGGTGGAAACCAGCGCCCACCTCAATCAGACCCGCAATATTGCCGCGAGTGAGAACCTCACCCTCATCGGCGCGCATCACGCCAGAAATCATCTTCAGCAGCGTGGACTTACCCGAGCCGTTCAGACCCAGAAGAGCCACACGCTCACCCTGACGAATGTCCAGGCTCACGCCGTTGAGCGCATTGAACTTCTCCGAAAGATCACCCTTGCGGCCCTTAATCAGCCACACAAAAGCTTCCTTCATCGAACGGGTGTGGCGCAGAACGAAGCGCTTCACCAAATTCTCCACGTGAATCACCACGGGAGCGTCCGGGCTCACCGGCGGGAACTCAAGCTTCTTAATATCCACAGAATCAGAGCTCCTGGGCGAAGTTGCCCTCAAACTTACGGAAGAGCAAATCACCAATCAAAACGGTCAGCAGAGAAATACCAAGGGCAATCGGAGTCCAGAAGCTGAAAAGATGCGGAACCACCTGCGAAGCAGGAAGCGTCAAATCCTCAGGACGGAGCGTCGGATGCCAGAAGCCATAGTGGAACAGCTCCACCGCAACGGTCAGCGGATTAAGCATGAACACGTTGAACACCCACGGATAGAGAGTGTCACGCACCATGGTCCAGGAGTACAGCACCGGCGAGAACCAGGTAGCCACCATCAGCAGCATGTCCACAATGTTCTCCGAATCGCGGAAGAACACGTTCGCCACACCGAAAATCAAACCCAGACCATAGGACAGCATCATCACAATCAGCATGCCCGCCAGAATCGACCCAAACGCCAGGAAGGTCGGGGACCAACCCACCAAGAAGCAGGCCAGCAGCATCACAGCAATCTGAGGCACAAAATGCACCAGAGCCACCCACACCGTCGACAGCGAGAACAGCTCACGCGGCAGGTAAATCTTACGAATCAGCGCGCTGTTAACCACCATGGCGCGAGCACCATTACCAAAACCCTCCGAGAAGAAGTTAATGGCAATCATGCCCGAGAACAGGTACACCGCATAGTTGTGCATACCGCGTTCCAAGCCAAGGAACATACCCATGGCAATGTAGAACACCAGGAACTGCACACCCGGCTTAATGTACGACCACAAAATGCCCAGCACCGAGCCGCGGTAGCGGACCTGGATTTCCTTATCGACCAGCAGTCGAAGCAGGTAGCGGTTCTTCACCGCATCCAGGATGCCGCGCCCACGGCCGGGCGCCTTCAGGGGAACAGACTTCAGATCGTTCATCGGGTCAGCTCAGAATCCGTATGCTCAGCGAAGGTCTTAGCCCACGCATCGTAGGAGGCAACCTCAGCAGCCTTCGAACGGTACTGCTCACGCAGCTTATCCCAACCGGTCACCAGCTGAACGTGCAGCTTAGCGGCCTGAGCCAGCTTCGACTTGAGCTGCTCGGGATCGCGGCGGTACCAGAACAGACCGGTACCCTCAGCGTTAGTCGCCAGAGCCGAATCGAACTTCGACAGGGTCCACCAGTTGGTCTCACCGTAGTTCAGCTGAATCTGCGGGTGAGCCTTCGCCTCTTCACTCACCGGCTTGAGCAGCTGACGAGCAACAGTCTTCGCGGTCCAGGAAGCAAGCTTCTTGTAACCGGGGGACGCAAAGGCGCGGCGGCCACGGAACGGAGGCTTCTTCGTCTGGATAGCCGGGAAATCATCCACGTTCGGCTTCACCTGAGACTCCGGGTACTCCTTAGCCATCGCACGAATCACCGGCAGACGCTGCGAGAGCGAGGGGTGCAGGTGCTCGGGGCCGGAGAGCAGATCCTCCAGCGCCATCAGGCGGCCAGCCTCGGTGTAGTACTGCATGGACAGGGTGTGCTTGACGTCCAAGAACAGGGACTCCAGCAACACGCGGCCACCCTTATCGAAGGGCGAATGCAGCAGCGCCGTAATGAGGCGGTTGCGCTCGTGGTAGTACGCCTGCCAGCCGACGGAGTCATCCTTATCGGTCCAGGACACGTGCCACACGCCAGCACCGGGGAAGGACACGGTAGCGAAGCCCGCAGCCTTAGCGCGCAGACCGTACTCAGCGTCATCCCACTTCAGGAACAGGGGCAGAGACAGACCGATTTCCTTAATGACGGTGGTCGGGATGAGGCACATCCACCAACCGTTGTAGTCCACGTCCACGCGGCGGTGCAGCCACGGGGTGTTACGCAGGTTGTGGTGACCCAGGTTGTGGCCCATCGCCATGTCATCGTGCGGCTTAGCGTAGAAGTTACGCCACGGATCAACAACCTCACCGAATGCGTGCAGGACCGAACGGTCGAACATGTCGAACATGTGCGCACCCACGATGGTGGGTTCCTTGCAGTAATTCGCGAAGGTCACCATACGCAGGATCGACTCGGGCTCAACGATAACGTCGTCATCGAGCAGCAGCACGTAATCGGAACCGTTGTTAACAGCTTCGAACATGCCTCGCGAGAAGCCACCGGAACCACCCAGGTTGCCCTGGTTGATAATGCGGAACTTACCGGAAAGAGGCTTGACGACCTCTTCGAAATCCTCGTGATCCTGCACCTTCTGGGTGCCCTGATCCACAATCAGGAACTCGTGCACAGCATCGAAAATCTCGGGGCTCTCACCCAGAGCACGAATGTTGTTGATGCAGTACTCCACCTTGTTCATGGTGGTAATCTGCACAGTCGCCTGACCAACCTTCACGTCTGCGCGGGGCTCAATGTCGCCCAGCCAGTTCGCTTCAATCAGCTCAAGGTCGCCGGTGCCAGCCAGGTCGAACCAGTACCAGCCACCGTCACCGAACGGCGCCAGGGGCAGGGTGAAGGTGTTGGTCTCCTCGCCGGAGAGTAGCTTCGCATCCACGCGCTGAATCACGCCACGGCCGTTGGACTTGTACACAATGACCATGCCCTCGCCGCGAGTCTGAACGCTCAGCACGACCTTCTGCAGGTCAGTCCAGCGGCGCCAGTACGAAGCGGGGAACGCGTTGAAGTACGTGCCAAAAGACAGGCTCTGACCCGCGTTCACGGTGATGGAACGGCGGCTGTTCAGGCTGTTCGCGGCGTCGCGGTTCGCGCTGGCGCTCGACACAGACTGGCCGGAGGTGTTCATCGCCTCCGCAATGGAGGTGGAAGCATCGCCGTCAATACGGGTGGGCAACTGAACGCCGGTTGCGACACTCGCATCCACGTACAGGGGCACGACGTCAGTCTCAACCGCACTCGGGAAAATAACCCGCTGCAGGTTCTTCAAAGTCTTATCAGCCATGGTTATGCGTCAACACCACCGGACTCGATCTTCGCACCGTTAGCGAAGTGCGGGCGGATCTTGTTGTCGAACATGGACAGTGCAGCGCCGATAGCCATGTGCATATCCAGGTACTTGTAGGTACCCAGGCGGCCACCGAACAGCACGTTGTTCTCGCCCTTAGCCAGGTCGCGGTACGCCAGCAGCTTCTCACGGTCCACGGAGGTGTTGACCGGGTAGTACGGCTCGTCGCCCTTGTTCGCGAAGCGAGAGTACTCGCGCATGATGACGGTTGCGTCCTTGGTGTAGTCACGCTCGGGGTGGAAGTGACGGAACTCGTGGATGCGGGTGAAGGGAACATCAGCATCGGGGTAGTTCATCACGGAGCAGCCCTGGAAGTCCTCAATCGGCAGGACTTCTTCTTCCAGGTCGATGGTACGCCAGGACAGGTCGCCCTCAGCGTAGTCGAAGTAGCGGTCAACCGGGCCGGTGTAGACCACGGGAATCTGACCCAGGACGTTCTCGCGAGAGTACTGGTGACCGGGCTCGAAGAAGTCAGTGTTCAGGTGCACCTCAATGTTCGGGTGCGCCGCCATACGCTCCAGCCATGCTGCGTAGCCGTCAACGGGCAGACCCTCGTACTTGTCGTTGAAGTAGCGGTTGTCGTAGTTGTAGCGAACCGGCAGACGGGAAATGATGGATGCGGGCAACTCTTCCGGCGGGGTCTGCCACTGCTTAGCGGTGTAGTGCTTGATGAACGCCTCGTACAGGGGGCGACCAATCAGGGAGATACCCTTATCGTTCAGGTTCTGCGGGTCGGTACCAGCCAGCTCGCCAGCCTGCTCAGCAATGAGCGCCTTTGCCTCTGCGGGAGAGTAAGCGGCGTTGAAGAACTGGTTGATGGTACCCAGGTTAATGGGCATGGGGTACACGATGCCGTTGTGGCGGGTGTACACGCGGTGTACGTAGTTGGTGAACTCGGTGAAACGGTTCACGTACTCCCAGACACGCTCATTGGAGGTGTGGAACAGGTGCGCACCGTAGCGGTGCACCTCAATACCGGTCTGCTTCTCCTTCTCGCTGTATGCGTTACCACCGATGTGGGAACGGCGGTCCAGCAGGGCAACCTTCAGGCCCAGCTCAGTGGCAGCCTGTTCTGCGATGGTCAGACCAAAGAGGCCCGAACCGACTACTACGAGGTCAGCGGTCAATGTTTTCTCCTGTATTATCACGGCGCACCGCCGCTTCTGTGAGGGCGGTATTCACCTACCAGATTGGGCACATCCGAGGGATCTCAGTCGCGCCGCAATCCGCACGGGTGGGTACAAAAAGCCCCTCCCGTGATGGATATAGTCATAATCTAAGATACCTGTTTATCAAGCACTACGCATACTTATGACGTGCTTTTAGGGGCTTTTGGACTATTGTTCGCACACTCTTTCTCTGTGTGAATATTCTTCGCGAACCCCGAGGTCAAGCGGGTCTGAGACAGTTCTTTCTTCTGTGTATTTTTACGGCCCGCTCACGGTGAAGGAATTTTATTTACGGGTAAATATTCACCCCGCTCTATTTACTGCGATAATTAGCCGTCGCATAGAGCCGCAGATACAAGGGACAGGTCGAAGCGGGCATTTTAAGTGCTCTCACGCGCTACAAGAAAGCACCCCTGCCGGCATATTTGGGGATGCGCGCCGGTGCACGCGAGAGGTGATTGGGGCGGTTTATCCACAGCTTTTTGAAAAATGGGGCGAAAAATTCAAAAAATACGAACGTCTTAGTTTATATACAGGTAATTCATTGAGCTTTAATGCTTTTTAATGTTTTCTGAGGGTATGACTCTCTTCTTTCTCGACCACCACAACACCACCAACGCGCTCCCCTACCCCCGCGTACTCCGACTCGACGGCGAGGCGGCACCCAACGGAATACAGCTGCACCCCGGTAGCACAGGTAGCACAAACCAGCAGGCTCTAGAGCAGGCACTCAACCACGCTCTGCAACGCTCTACACCCGGCGCGCACGCTCAGGCGCGGGATACAACGTTCCAGCTACGCCCCGCGCACGATAAGGACCCCCTCAACACCTCGGATGCGCTAAATATCCACATTCCGAACGAATCTCAGCCCCTAAATTCTCAGCCCCAAGATTCTCAATCGCTGAACGCGCCCGCCGTCAGCCTCCTGCACATTCTGCGCGGACCCGAAGCGGGCGCAACCTTCCCCATCAGCCGCGGCCGCACCAGCCTCGGCAGGGCGGCACTACCTGCCCGTGGAGGAGAAAAGCCGCACCACATTCACCTGCAGGACCCCTTCCTCAAGCCGGTGCACGGCAGCTTCTACGCCGATAGCTCCGGCATCCGCTGGATCGAGAAACGCCCCGCCGCAAGCGAGGGCAGCGAGAAGGCACATGGCAGTATGAAGGCGCAGGGCGCCGAGCCGCGCATCCTGCGCTGGGACGAGCCTTTCCGCCTCGGCTCCTCACTCTGCATGCTCACCTCACCCAGCGCCGACCGCGAACACACCACTAAGAAGGCGAGCGCCACCGCTCCCCCCGGTTCTTCCCCTGGCGAACCCGCGCAGACGCTTGCTCCCCTGGGCGACGCCGGCAACCCCTTTGAGCCGGTGGTGGTGAACCCTCCCGCGCCGCGTAAGCTCAAGCAGATTCTGTTGAGCGTGTGCCTTCCGATTGTGGTGGGCCTGATTATTGCGCTGGTGACCGGCATGTGGTTCCTTCTGCTGATGTCTGCGGCGTCTTCGTTGCTGATGCTTCTGCATTTCTTTGGCGGTCGGGCGGAGAACCGTGCCGCATCGCAGCAAACTCATCAGGCGGCTGAGCAGGAAAAGGAACGTGCCCTCGCCCTGCCGACTGCGGGCGACCTGGCGATTTCGGGCACCTCTGCCCTGCATGATGCCGCCTACCCGGCTATTGTGCTCGGGTGCGGTCCCCGCCAGCCCTACCTGCGCGGCCGCAACCTCCCGCTGGGCACTCTGGAGAAGCAGGATGCACCCCACTATCTACCGCTCCCCACCCCGTCTCTCGGTCACTACCTGAAGCTGGAGGAGGCGCATCTGCGCGCCTACCTGGTGCAGCTGGTGGCGGGCTATCCGGGTTCGGTGCACGTTCTGCTGGCCGAAGCTCACAATAGTGCGCAGAAACGTATGAACGCCCTGCTGCAAACTCTGGCTGTGGTGCCGGGGGTGAGTGTGCATTGTCTGCCGGAGGTGCAGCAGGAGAAGTATCTGCAGGCTCTGCAGAGCAGCTTGCAGTCGGAGCTTTCTTCCTCGGTTCCGCCGCTGATTCTCATGCCCCTGCAGGCGAGCACTGTCTACGCTCCTCTGCTGACCGCACTAACCTCCGGTGCTATCGCTGAGGGTTCGCAATCCCGCGCGCTCTCCTCCCCGCGTGAGCAGAAGATGAACGCCCCTGCGCTCTGCGTGCTGGGCAGTGCTGAGGGTGATAATTCCGCACATGCACCCGGTGCGCTTTTTGGTGCCGCCTGGGTTGAGTGCGCGAGTGAGGGTAGCCACCGTCAAAGCATCCGTTACCGCGCGCAGGGCTATGCGATGCCTCCGGTGCAGCCCACCGAGGGTGTCTACCAGGTGCATCCTCTGGCGTGTGAGGGTCTGTGCCAGCACGCCGATGGGCTCAGCCTCGAGGCGTTCTGTGCCGCTCTTGAGAACCTGTACCGCGCCGGGTGCGAGCAGGAGCAGGGCGCGCTCAGTGAGGGGCAGGTGCACCAGTCGGCGCATCTGTTCTCATCTCTTCAGCAGCAGAACCGCGCCGATGACATGGCGGTGGAGTCTGTTCTGCAGCGCTGGTCCGCTCAGCGTTACGCCTCCGATATTCGCTGCTACCTGGGTGTTTCTTCGGGCGGTTCGCTGAATATTGGTTTATCTGAGCACGGTCCGCACTGGTTGCTCGGTGGCACGACCGGTGCTGGCAAATCGCAGCTGCTGCGTTCGCTGGTACTCAGCGCTGCGCTACGTTACCCGCCCGAGCGTCTGGGCCTGATTCTGGTGGATTTCAAGGGCTCTGCTGGTTTGGGTCCTCTGGCTCAGCTGCCGCATGCACTCAGCGTGTTGAGTAATTTTGATGTGTCGGCGGTGGAGCGTGCGCTCGAATTTTTGCGCGCCGATATTCACCGCCGCGAGGTGGATCTGCAGGCGCTCGGTGTGAACTCCTACCGCGACTACCTGGCTTCCTGCCAGGCGGCGGGCACGACTCCGCGCTACCCCGAGCTGCTGATTGTGGTGGATGAGTTCCGCATGCTCATCGATTCCATGCCGGATGCTATGGCTGAGCTGATGCGCATCGCCACGATTGGTCGCTCGCTGGGTCTGCATCTGGTGTTGGCGACTCAGCGTCCGCAGGGTGCTATTTCGCAGGATATTCGCGCCAATATTGCCACGAGCATTTGCCTGCGCGTGGCGAGCGCTCAGGATTCCTATAACCTGCTGGAGCATGAGTCTGCGGCGTATATTTCGGCGGCGCATCCGGGTGCCGGGTATGTGCGCCTGCCGGATGGTCGTTCCCTGCCGTTCCGCGCCCCGCTGGTGGATGCGGTCCCCTCGAGCAGCGATGCCCGTCCGGTGCAGGTGTTGGGTCTTGAGGAGGGCGGCTGGCGTGAGCTGACTGCCGCTTCTGCCGTTCAGAAGGGCGGCGGTAATGAGGATGAGCTGCTGATTCGTTCGGCGCAGCAGATTCGCGCGCTCTATGAACGCGAGTACGCGCCGAGGAGTCTTCAGAAGAATGCAACGGTTCAGGATGAGTACTGCCCGATTCCGCCGGAGCTTCCCGAGAACACCCCGCTGCCCGTGGTGGAGGCGCCGGTTAGCAAACCGGTAGCGTACGGCACTGACCCGGCGGCTACCCCGCAGGAGCCTGCAGACTCTGGCGTTGCCTCCGAAGGGTATCTATTGGGTGAGCTGGAGATTGCCCGCTACGGTGTGCGCCGCCCGATCAGCTGGTCGGGTCAGCAGACGCTGGCATTGCTGGCGCAGAGCGCCGAACGAGCCCCGATGCTTTACGGGCTTTTAGCTCAGGCATTCGCCGCCCGCACGCCGGTTGTTCTGCTGACCTCTGACGGTGCGCTCTACCGCGATCTGGAACCCTACGCCGGTGCCTTTGAGTCGCTCGTGGGTGCACAGGAGCTTTCGCATCTGCGGTTCTGCTTGGAGGAGCTGCGCACCCCGAACCTGTGGGGTACCGAGGCTTCCACCCGCCCGCTCATTGTCGTGGACGGTCTGGACAGTTGGCTGGAGGCGCTGGTTCGCCAACCCGATACGGAGAACCTGCTCTACGATCTGCTCTCGCAGGGGTGCCGTCGCGGCTATTCGGTGGTGTTCACCTCCGCGTTGAACCCGCGCGGTCGTTTCGCCGCTGCGGCGCATTCCACTCTGTTGAGCCGCCGCTTCCTGGACGCTGACCTGATGCGTTCAACGAGCAAGGACTACCCGACCCCGGCACAGAGCCACTACTGCGTGGAGGGTGCCATTAACGAGGAGTTGATTGGGGATCAGCCGCTGAGCGCGTCGATTCTTTCGCCCTGCGTTGCGGGTTTCCAGGAGCTGGTTCAGGTTCTGCAGGGTAACGCCACGAGCGCTTCTAACGGGTCAGGCACTCACCCCGGCACTCTTCTGCGGCAGTTCCCCGAGTACTATCGCATGCCCTCGACCGAGTACGTGACCGCCGCCCACGCCGCGTGCAATCCGCAGGGCGCTAAGCTCTTGGTCGCGTTTGATCGCCGGCAGATGCCGGTGTGGTTGAGCGCCCCGGCTGGCGCGGTAGTTCCGGTGCAGGGTTCCCGGTCGGCGGGTAAAAGCACCCTGCTGGAGAGTATTGCTCAGCTCAACCCGCAGCTCGAAACCCTCATCCTTGAGGGTTCTGGCGGCGCTACGGGTGCTGGCGGCGCTACGGGTGAGCCGCCGAGCGTGGAGCGTACCCGCGCGCTCCTGGACTCGGCGAAGGACCCCGCGCGCACGCTCGTGTTCGTCGATGACCTGCAGTATCTCTCCCCCGCCGTTCAGCAGCTCCTTCTAGAGCGTCGCGGTGAGTTCCGCGCCATGCTAGTCGCCTACACGCCCTGGCCGAGGCGCACCTCCTCACCCCTGCTGGCTGCGCTCATGGGATGCTCGCGTGCGCTTCTGCTCGCACCCGCGTCCTTGGCGGATGCCGACATGTGCACGGTGACCGCGCTACCGCTGGACCGATTCACGCAGGGCGAGCAGCCCGCCGGTCGCCTCGTGGTGGTGGATGGCGCCTCCGTGTGCGCGGCGCAGGTTCCCCTGGCGCTGACCACGACGGCGCAGGCTGTAACAGCTACGCAGAAGGTGCCGGCTGGGGTCTAGAGCTGAGCGGTCTAGAGCCGCGCCATCTAGGGTTTAGCAGTTCTAGGGGTTTACGCTCTGGGGGTTTAGCGGCGTCGGCGGCTGTACTTCTCCGCTTCTTCGCCCGATGCCTCGGTGACCGCCTCAATATAGCGGCGGCTACTGGGCATGAGCACGAAGATGAAGGCAACCGCCGCGCCAATAACACCCGCAACCGTGATGGACTGGCTAATGTTCAGGCCGTAAGCGCTCACATTCAAGACGAGGGTGCTTGCGGTGACCCACAGGGCGCAGAGGGTAATCAGAATCATGGGCAGGCGCGAGCCGAAGCGACCACGGTAAAAACGCAGCCCAAAGTAGGTCATGCCCGCTGCAATGAGCACCTGGAGTACGCCGCCCACAATCGCCTGGGCGGTAGACATACCGCTGACAATAAAGGGGTAGAGGATGCCGCGAATCAGAATGTATGCCGCGAAGGTTTCGGTCAGGGCGAATGCGTAGATGACGTTGAACGGGCGTGACGTCACGGTGGGCTCCTCATGGGTAGTGGCGGGGCAGACCGGGGTGTATTCGGTCCGGCATGCTGGTATGTTTCCGATGCGCTAGTGCGTTAGCGGGTGGGCGCTCCCCTGTCTCGGGTTCACCGCCTCGTCATCGGTGCGGTATTTCAGGGGTAGGTACCGCTTTATATTATGCCTGAGGCGCCGCTCACCCGGCCGCCCGCATCTCATCTATGAGACGCGGCGCAGAATATGCGTGTCAGCATGCGATTCCCCACCCCCTCAATTAGACAAAGGTTTGCCTAAGTGATAGATGCCTCAGCGTAATACTGAAGTTTTTAGAGAAAAGTACTTGTCACATCCGCTCCAACATGCGAAAGTTGATAAGTCAATTTTCACCCTAACGCTGGGTGAGCATCCCGTCAGCGGATGTATTTGACACGCGCACAGGAAAATAGATGTGTCTTGCCACCGCGTGAGACCGTAAATCATGAAGGAGGTCCACCGTGGATTGGCGTAGTCGTGCAGCTTGTTTGGACAAGGATCCGGAGCTGTTCTTCCCCGTAGGAAACACCGGACCTGCCCTGTTGCAAATTGAAGAGGCTAAGACTGTCTGCCGCTCTTGCGAGGTTGTAGACGTCTGCCTGAAGTGGGCCATCGAGACCGGCCAGGACTCCGGCGTATGGGGTGGCACCAGTGAAGACGAGCGTCGTGCGATGAAGCGTCGCGCAGCTCGTGCCCGCCGTGCATCCTAACTTCCGGAGTATTCAATAGGGCATCAAAAGCGTGGTGCAGTGACTTTATGTCGCTGCACCACGCTTTTGCCATATACAGAACCTATCTAGACAGCAAACTGCCGCCACCCCGTACTCGGGGCGGCGGCAGTTCTACATGTCATACGAGAAGGGCTTAGACGAGCACCGCGGTAATCACCACGCGGGTGCCCTTCGGTTCATTAGCCTCCCAGCGAATCGAGCCGTTCAGCTCGCTCGCCACCAGGGTACGCACAATCTGCATGCCCAGGCCTTCCTTACCGGTCACCGGGCGGTAGGCGTTCGGGCCGGACTCTTCAATCTTCTTATCGCCCATGCCCTTACCGTCATCAGTAATCACGACGGTGAGGATGTTCTCACCCTCATCGTTGGTGCCGCGAATACCCTCGAGAGTCACGGTGCCGGTCTCGCCGTCCAGGCCGTGCTCGACAGCGTTCGCGACAACCTCGTTGATAACCAGTGCCAGAGGGGTAGCGAACTGGCTCGGCAAAGACCCAAAGGAACCAATCAGCTTGGTAGACACGTGCTGGCCGGGGGAAGCAAGCTCAGCGGCAAGGTGGAACTGACGCTCAATCAGCTCATCAAAGTCGACGTTCTGAGTCAGGCCCTGCGAGAGCGCCTCGTGCACGGTAGCGATCGTTGCCACGCGGCGCATCGCCTGCTCCAGGCCCTGACGTGCCTCATCAGTGGTCATACGGCGTGACTGCAGGCGCAGTAGAGCGGACACGGTCTGCAGGTTGTTCTTCACGCGGTGGTGAATTTCGCGGATGGTCGCGTCCTTGGTCATGAGCTCCAGCTCGCGGCGGCGCAACTCGGTCACGTCACGGCAGAGAATCACGGCGCCCTCACGCTCGATGCGGGCGCGCCTCTGCACCAGCAGCGGGATGGATCGCATGGTCACGCGAGCACGGGCAATAACCAATTCGGTGCGCAGGTCGCTACGACCGGCAAGGACCAGCTGCAGGGTTTCGTCTGCCTGTTCACCGGCAGGAAGCATCGCACGGGTGACGTCGGCAAGGTTTTGCTTTTCGAGGTAGCCGGTCATGCCCATGCGGTTGTACATGGAGTTCGCGTTCGGGGAAGCGACGACCACACGGCCGGAGCGGTCGAGCACAATAATGCCATCAATCACGCGGGGGTTGCCCTGGGTGTTGTTGCCCTGAGCGAGGGGGTCGGGCCACAGGCCGGAGTGCACCATGGAGAGCATGGTGTCAGCGGCGAATTCGTAGACCTCGTCGCTGATGGAGGGGTAACCATTGGGGGTGGCAATCTTGTGGCTGGTCAGCAACGCAATGGTGCGGTTGTTGCGCACGATGGGCACGAAGGTGACGTTCACGCGCGGGCGGGCGCCAACGCCTTCACCGCTTCCTTCATCGGTGTAGGTGCTGATGTTCTGGTCAATCCAGACGCGGTATGCCTCGTCGCGGATTCCCTCGTCCATCTCGCGCTGAATGATGTCGCGGTGGAAGAGGGTTCGAACGTTGGAAGGGCGCACGTGAGCGATGGCACGGAAAGTACTGGTTTCGCTGGGACCGGATACGGCGTCCGGGGAGCTGCCGTCGGCAACAACGTAGTCGGTGGGGAACCATAGAACCAGGTCACTCTGGGCGATGTCAGAGATGACCTGCCATTCGCCCATGATGAGGTGAACGCGTTCAGTGTCGCCGGGACCGAAGTCGCAGGCGCTCATAATTCCTTCTGCAAAAGACATATGTTTGTGTGCTTCCCTAAGTTCGGGTGTGTTCAACCATTTTACGGTTTGTTCGCCGCAAATCCCATTCAAACGACAATACGTGGAATAGTTTACAGAGCATTTCTTGGAGCGCGCTTTTTAATCGCATATATGACGCAGCGCAATGAGATGCACCCCTCAGTTGTACAGTGAGGCATTCGCACTACTCCCCCGTTTCGACCCCCGTGTGAAGGCGCAAAAACCCGGCGTATCGGCGCTCCCATGTTCTGGGAGGAATACCGATAAGCCGGGCTTTTTAGCAAACGCTAGTTATAGCTGACGGGCCTACGCGCCGGGGCGTACCGCGTACATGCCCGCAAGCATCGCTTCGAAGGACTGTACGACCGCGTGGCGGGGCGCCACCTCCAGCAGTGCCTCACCGTTGCGGCGCAAACGGTCCATGACCTTCCGTTCGTACGGAATCACGCCGGCGAGCGGGATGGACAAGTAGCGTGCCCAGTTATCGCGCATCTTCGCCTCGGGATTGAACCCGGCGGCTTCGCGGCGGCTGCGGTTAAGCCAGTACTGCACATCCGTTTCGGGTGCGAACAGATCCGGGCGTGCCTGCACCTCGCGGGCGAGGTTGATCAGGCGCGGCAGGCCGATGACGTCCGCTTCGCCGAGCGCAATCACGCGGTCGGAGCAGGCGAGCGCGGTGAGGGTCGCGGCGTTACGGCGCGGTGCCGGACCATCAAAGGTCAGTTCCTCGTCCACCTCGATGGGTGCGGCGACATCGCAGATGACCAGGTCGTAGCGGTGCTTGAGCCATTCGAGCACCTCGGCGAAAGCGCGGGCGCGCACCTCGGGCCAACGTGAGGAGGAGGTGATGCCGCTCAAGAAGTCGAAGGTGCCGTTTTTGAGGGGCACGCGCTCCATAATGGCGCCGGCTTTTTTCTCGTCGAGCTGGGCGCGGTCGGCGTCCGAGCAGAGAATTGCCAGGCCGGAGCCGGTATCCTCGAGCGCCATGAGCGCATCCAGGCTGGGCGCGTAGGTATCTGCGTCAATGAGGCAGACCTGCTGGCCCTGCTGCGCCGCGAGGGCGGCGAGGTTGAAGGCAATGGTGCTTCGACCGGGTGCACCGTGGGTGCCCCAGACGGTCACAATTGTGCCGAGGCGGTGGCCGGGCTGGTAGCGGGAGGGCGCGGCGGGATCCTGGTTGATGTCCGGGTGCTGAGGCAGGGTGCCGTCGTTGTTCTCGTTCTGCACGTGCAGGGCGTAGTCACTGCCGGGTGCGAAGGAGTCGACGATGGCGGCGGCCTGGCTGAGCACGGATTCTTCGTTGCTGGGCGCAACGGAGGAGGCTTCTGCCGGGTCGTGTACGCCGGGTGCACCGGGTGCGTTTCCGGCGGGCACCGCGGGGTCGATTCCGTAGCTTCCGTAGTCGGCTCCGTAGGGCGCGGCGGTGTTTGAGCCAGCGCCCGCGGCGGGGTCGTAGCCGTAGCCGCCCGCCCCATGGCCAGCAGCTCCGTTATCGTAACCGTAGCCACCGTACGCGCTGTCGTAGCCGTACCCTGCATCGTATCCGTAGCCTGCGTCCTGACCGTAGGCGGCGTGCGCCTCCGGCTGATGCACCGCCTGCGCGGGAGCCTGATTCGGGGTCTGTGCGGGCACGCCGTAGCCTGCGTTGGGTCGGGCGAGCGCCGCATCCACCGCTTGTTCGAGCGAGCCCAGAATCTCGTCGAGGGCAGCTTCGGGGCGGATGCGGTGCGCCTGCGTAGGCAGCGGCAGGTTGTCCGGGGCGATAACCGCCAAGAGCACTTCGGAGGCGGCGAGCGCGTCCACGGTGGAGGCGCTTATTTCGGCGGGCACGTGGGCACAGAGCAGTACGCGGGCAATGCCGGTGTGCGCCATGCCGACGGCTTCGCTGAAGTCCTGCACGGTACGCGCCACGGAGACGCGTCCGCGCTGGGATTCGATGCGGGTCAGGAGCGAGCCGTCATCGCCGTAGAGGATGACGGGGATGTTCACTGGCCCTCCCCGTAGGTGCCGGGGATGAGGCTGATCTTGGAGTCGCTGTTGCTTTCCTTCACGAGGTCGGTGAGGGCTTCTTCCTTGACCCACAGCTGCACGGTTGCCTTGCCGTTGGCGCCGAGCACGCCCTCGTCGACCGTGATGGCGACGATTTCTGCGTTGGTGACGATGGCGCGGGCACCGTTTTCGGCGCGGTTATCGCTCTTGGTGTCGGGGTTGCGCGGGCCGGAGGTCCACACGTCTACGCGTTCGCCAGCCTTCAGGACGGAGGCAGCGGTGCGGTCAATGCTGACGGTTGCGAGGCGGCGGCCCGGGGAGGTTTCGGTGCCTACGGATTCTTTGCTGATGAGGTTGCCGGCGGGGATGCGCTGAATCGCGATTTTGCCGTTCATCTGCGCGGCATCGGCGCGGGTGAAGTACTTGTCTTTGGCGGAGTCGATGTTCGCTTCGATTCGGGCTAGTTTGTCTTCGGTGATTTTTTCGCCGAGGCGAATCTCGCTTTTGGCGGTGTAGTACTCGGTTTTGCTGTTGTTGGCTTGCACGTAGAGCTGCACGCCGGTGATGGAGACGAGCACGAGAAGTACACCGAGGATGAATCGCCAGTCCTTGACGGTGGGCCTTTTGAGGCGCCTGGCGTGGGGCTCGGTGAGGGTGGAACGCTTCGTCGCGTTCTGTCGTATGCGCATGATGTGGTTGTGCCTTTCGGTGCGGAAGCCGGCGGTGATTCCGGGTGTTGTTCAACTGACCGATGAGCGAGTGGTGTGTTTTCGATAGTGCTTTGACTGGATTCTGGCACTAACCCTAACAGCATATTTCATTTAGTACTCGCTCTCAACAAGAGTCGCGTTTATGAAATATTTTTGAGTCTTGCCCCTTTTGAATGGGTAATTAGATAACTTTTCAGCTCATATAAGGCTTTTTGTGCGCAAATTTCATGGTGATGACATATACTGAAAGTACTCAATAGATGTTCCGTATGGACTCTATGTATAAGGCCGCTAACGGTGGCTAAGGGGCCCAGGATTTCACTCACGGAAAGGAATAATTCGATGACTGCACCTCGTTTCCTCACTCTGAGCGACGTTGCCGAGGAGCTGCAGGTTTCGCTTTCGCAGGTGCGTGCTCTGGTGCGTAGCGGCGAACTTCCCGCCATTCAGATTGGTGGACGTAACCAGTGGCGCATTGAACGCTCTCGTTTTGAAGAGTACATTACCGAGCGCCACGAGCAGACTCTGGAGGCGATTGCTTCCGGCAAGCTCACTGCAAAGGCTAAGGCTGAGTAGCATTCGACATGCACCTCGCGGGCGCAACGCTCGAGTGGTTTTAGAAAGGTCCGCTCCTCTCATTGAGATTTCAATGGAGAGGGGCGGACCTTTTTGTGTTTATTGTTGCTTTTATAAGGGAATTTATACTTGTCGAGGCGTTTTTATGGGCGTTCCCACAAATTGAACTGCCCACTATTTACCCCGTGCTTTTAGCGTGAGATACGGGCGATAACTGCGCTAATACGAGCCAGCGGAATGGTGCGCACGCCAGCGCCGCGAGGTGCACGGGAGTAGCCGGAGGCGCCCTGACCATAACCAGCCTGCCCGTAACCTCCCTGCGCACCGTAGGCTGCACGCGCGTACTGGTCGCGTTCGTGGATGCGCGGGTACTGTCCACCGTTGAGCAGGCGCAATTCGAGGAAGTCGGCGCCAACTCGCTCAATCACGCCATCGTAACTGACGGTGCCGCCTTCGAGGGAGAGGCGGACGGGCTCGCGTGCCATGGCGAGGGAGCGCAGGGCGAGCTGGATTTTCATGCGGTAGCGTTCGGGGCGAACATCAGCGCGTCCGGGAGCTATGCCGCCTTCCCACCAAAGCATTCCGCGCAGGGGGATGATGATGTTCTCGCCGCGCGCTTCGATGCTGACCCATTCTTCGCCGACCATTTCGAGCTTACCTTCGTAGGTTTGCATGTCGGTGGCGCAGATACGGATGGGGCCGCCAACTTGTGCGAGGAGGCGGTCGTCGAGGGTGATGGTTGAATAGTGGACGCGGGCGACTTGGCGGGCGTCTTGTTCCATATCCCAGGCGCGTTCGGAGGCGAGGCGCGCCTCAATGTCTCGTAGGAACTTTTCCATGCTCATGCTATGACCCTACCTGAGGATGGATGCGGATACGAACCGGGGTGTTTTTCTGGTCGGGCAATGATTCTTGAGCCTAATTTTTGAAGCAAATTCCACCAAATTACATTTTTTTTATACATTTTGATGCGTTTTGCTTCATTTTTAACACGACTTCCTGTATAAATGAAGCAACATCAAAACACATCAAACACACCATTTGGAGGTCATTGTGGACCATCTTTCCACGCCGGGTTCAACCCCCGCAGCCTTCGCTTCACGCCCTGTCACCGTCGCTTCACGCCCCGCAGCCGCGCCTCGTACCGTCAGTGCAGAGGTAGCCGTAGCCGACTCTGTAACCGAGTCCGGTGCTAAGGCAAACTATCAGGACGCACTGCTCTTCATCGCCCCTCCCCTGCTTTCGGCGGCGGTCTTGGGCGCGTTGAGCGTGAACCTGCACCGCATCCCTTCGGCGCACCCTCTTGCTGACGCTTCGTTGCTCTGCGCTGGCGCGGCGGCAATCCTCATTACCGCCTGGTGGTTCATCAGTTTTATCTACGCGCTCTTCTACGCTCGTTCCCTGCGAGTTTCGAGCCACAACGCTGACCGCACTGTGCTGAAGGTTCCGGCGATTTTCCGGCCGCGTTTTATGCGCCGCATCGTTCTGACGCTCGGCGGCACGGCGCTCGGAGTGGGGGCGGTTCTGGCTCCCGCGCAAGCTACGGTGGCTACGCCCAGCAACGCGGGGCTGAACGGCGCGGAGGGCATACCGCAGACAACCATTTCAGCAGTTATGGCAGCAGATTCATCGATTACCGCGGCGGCAGACGCCAGCTCAGATGCGGTTCTCTCCGATACCGCCCCGAATCAGTCCGCTACTCCCCTGACCCTTTCTGCTGAGGTTCCCAATATTCCCCTGGCTCCCGAGCCTTCGGAGGCGGCAGGCTACTTGCAGGACCGTAGCCCTTTCTTTTCTCCTCCCCGCACCGAGGCGGGCACCTACTCTTACACGGTTCAGGCGGGCGATACGCTCTGGTCGATTGCCGCCGACCAGCTGGGCGAAGGCACCGACGCCTCCACCATTTACGACTACACCCTCGACATTTACGAGGCGAACAAGGACGCTCTGGGTCAGAACGCTGAGCTGCTCTACGAGGGGCAGGTTCTACAGATCCCCGAACAGCCCGTTCACTAACCTCACCCGCGTCTTCCACCCCATTCCACCTCATCCCAACAGTCTTTCGTTCGCTCAACTCACCTCACATACCCCTACACCGAAAGCCTCTGCACCGAAAGGAGCCGTCATGAGCTTCTCCAACCTTCTCCCCCGTTCCCCGTGGACCCCGCCGCATCAGCCTGCCTCCCGCGACAACCAGTCTGCCAGCCCGTACTCGAAGCGTCAGGCGGCACGCGCCTCCCAGCCGGTGGCTGCCGAGCAGGTGGCTCCGCTCCCCGAGCAGGGGCAGGGCACGATGACTCTGGTGCAGAGGCGCAACAGTCCCTCGGTTTATTCGCTGCTTCCTCTGCCGCGTTATGAGCAGCATTCGGCTCAGCGCCCGAAGGTAGTGAAGAGGGGCCGCCCGCTGCGTCCGGCGGATGCGCTAGCTCGCCAGTTGGAGGGTCGTTGCGCGGGTGTGGCGATTGCTTACCTGGAGATCATGTCGGCTCGTCGTTCGCGTCAGCAGCTGGCGCAGTGGGTGTCAGCGGATTGTTTCCACCGTCTGTTGCCATTCTTCCCGAAGAACCCGCGTCAGGTGCGCAAGGAGATGCTGTTGACCCTTCCGCCGGTTCTGTTGCGGGTGCGAGCGCAGAAGGTACACGAGGAGCTCTACGAGGTGGTGGCGCTACTGCGTTGTGCGGATAAGGTGCGCGTGGTGACCATGCAGATGCGCCTGATTCACGGCATGTGGCTGATTACCGCAATTGAGCAGCCGCAGAGCCGCTTGGACGAAGACTAAGGCTTCCCCGGCTTCCCCTACAAAACACACAGACAAACAGAGAGGGTGCGAATCCAGTGTTGGATTCGCACCCTCTCTGCTAGGTCTATAGCATTTCAGCTTTTACGCTGAGGCTACTTGTCCTTCGAGCGTTCCACGTGAACCTGCTCGTGGCCGTCCTCATCCGGGGCGGAGTACTGCAGGAACTTCGGGCGCGAAGGCTCAGCCAGGCGCACGGCAGAAGCCTGAGTGCGCTGCTTGGACAGGTCAAGGTTGAACAGGTAGGTCACGGTCTCTTCACGGATCGCGCCGAGCATCGACTGGTACATGTCGTAGCCTTCACGCTGGTACTCGACCAGCGGGTCACGCTGAGCCATCGCACGCAGACCGATACCTTCCTTGAGGTATTCCATCTCGTACAGGTGCTCGGGCCAGCGCTCGCCGATGACGGACAGCATGACACGGCGTTCGATTTCGCGCATGCTCTCTTCGCCGACGCTCTTTTCACGCTCATCGTAGATGAGGTGTGCGTCCGCCAGGACTTCCTTCACGATCTGGTCGCGAGTAATCTTGGTGCGGTCTCCAGCGTCTTCAGCGAGGTCGTCCACGGTGATGGAGATGGGGTACACCTGCTTGAGGGCGCTCCAGAGCTCGTCGAAGTCCCAGTCCTCGGCGTGGCCTTCAGCGACGCGCGCGTCGATGATGGTGGTCAGCACCTCGTCCACGAAGCCAGAAATCTGTTCCTTCAGGTCGTCACCGTGCAGGATGCGGCCGCGGTCCTTGTAGATCGCTTCGCGCTGGCGGTTGAGCACGTCGTCATACTTGAGCACGTTCTTACGCTGTTCAGCGTTACGGCCTTCAACGTTTGACTGGGCGGTAGCGATAGCGCGGCTGACGATCTTGGAGTCCAATGCGGAGTCCTCGGGGGCTGCCGCCATGAGGCGGGTTGCCATGCCGGTGTTGAACAGGCGCATCAGTTCGTCGGTCAGCGACAGGTAGAAGCGGGACTCACCCGGGTCACCCTGACGGCCGGAACGACCGCGCAGCTGGTTGTCGATACGGCGGGACTCGTGACGCTCAGTGCCGAGCACGTACAGGCCACCGAGCTTGGTGACTTCATCGTGCTCTTCTTTAGCGGCGTCTTCGCAGGCCTTCAGGACCTCGGGCCAACGTGCCTCGTACGCCTCGGAGTTGGTGTTCGGGTCCAGGCCGAGCTCACGCATCTTCTCGACGGCCTCAAATTCGGGGTTACCGCCGAGCATAATGTCGGTACCGCGACCAGCCATGTTGGTTGCCACGGTGACGGCGCCCTTACGGCCCGCCTGCGCAACAATAGCAGCCTCACGCTCGTTGTTCTTTGCGTTCAGCACCTCGTGGCGGACGCCTGCCTTCGCCAGCTGGCGGGAAAGGTACTCGGAGTTCTCCACGCTTGCGGTACCCACCAGAATCGGCTGGCCCTTTTCGTGGCGTTCCTTAATGTCCTTGACGACCGCCTTGAACTTGGCGATTTCGTCGCGGTACACCTTATCGGGGTTGTCGATGCGCTGCACACCCTTGTTGGTGGGGATGGGCACCACGCCGAGCTCATAGGTGTTCATGAACTCTGCCGCTTCGGTTTCCGCGGTACCGGTCATACCGGACAGCTTGTCGTACATGCGGAAGTAGTTCTGCAGAGTCACGGTCGCCATGGTCTGGTTCTCAGGCTTGATTTCGACGCCTTCCTTCGCCTCAATCGCCTGGTGGATGCCGTCGTTGTAGCGGCGGCCCGGCAGAATACGACCGGTGTGCTCGTCAACAATCAGGACTTCGCCGTCAATGACCACGTAGTCCTTGTTGTTGGTGAACAGCTCCTTCGCCTTAATAGAGTTGTTCAGGAAGCCAATGAGCGGGGTGTTCTTGGATTCGTAGAGGTTCTTCACACCCAGGTGGTCTTCCACCTTGTCAATGCCGGATTCGAGGATGCCGACGGTGCGCTTCTTCTCGTCTACTTCGTAGTCTTCACCGCGCTTGAGCAGGGTTGCGGCAACGCGCGCGAACTCTGCATACCAGCGGTTTGCCTCACCGGCTGCGGGGCCGGAAATAATCAGAGGGGTACGCGCCTCATCAATCAGGATGGAGTCCACCTCATCGATAATGGCGAAGTTGTGGCCGCGCTGAACCTGCTCCTCCACGGTCCACGCCATGTTGTCACGCAGGTAGTCGAAGCCGAACTCGTTGTTCGTACCGTAAGTGATGTCTGCGGCGTACTGCTTACGACGCTCGTCAGGCTCCATGGATGACAGAATCACGCCGCACTCCATGCCGAGGAAGCGGAACACGCGACCCATGAGGTTCGCCTGGTACTCAGCCAGGTAGTCGTTCACGGTCACAATGTGCACGCCCTTGCCGCTGAGCGCGTTCAGGTACGCGGGCAGGGTCGCAACGAGGGTCTTACCCTCACCGGTCTTCATTTCGGCAATGTTGCCCAGGTGCAGCGCTGCACCACCCATGAGCTGCACGTCGTAGTGGCGCTTGCCCAGGGTACGCTTGGATGCTTCACGGACCACCGCAAAGGCCTCCGGCAGCATAATGTCGAGGGATTCGCCGTCCTTGACGCGCTCGCGGAACTTGTCGGTCTCTGCTCGCAGTTCCTCATCGGTCATCGATGCGAAGCTGTCCTCGAGCGAGTTCACCGCCTTAGTGTACGCTTCGAGCTGTCGCAGAACCCTCTTATCGCCGGTTCGGAGGATTTTCTCCAAGAAAGATGCCACTGAGCTTCTACTCCTTGCTTGTTTCGGTACCCTCACCAAGTGCGCGCTGTGAGGCCTTCCTACATATTGTATGGCAGAGCCGCCTAATTCGCCCGTCCGAGCTCTTTTTTACGCTCTGCGCCCACGAGGTGACATTTGGTGACACTCGAATCTTTCACCCTCCGGTTGAGGCAGAGCCGATCCATCCGTCTAAAGGAACAGATGTGTGGAGGGCAAAGAAAAACCCGGGGGCCTGGAGAAACACGGTGTGTATTCCCAGACCGCCCGGGTCTTGAGCCTACTCGCTGAGTACGACCCCTAAAGAGCCTTACGCCTCAGCATCCAGCAGGTACGTTAGTTTTTACTCGTTGTCCAGAGTAATGATGCCGTAGCTCCAGCCCTTACGACGGTATGCCGCAGCCGGTGCGCCGGTCTCGCTGTCAATGTACAGGTAGAAGTCGTGGCCGACCAGTTCCATACGGTCAACAGCTTCTGCGGGAGTCAGACGCTCACCCTTGAAGCTCTTGTGGCGAATCTCGATGGGAGATGCGGCCTCGTCGGCGAGGGTGACCTCGCTGTTGTCGAATGCTGCTTCTTCCACCGGAACATCCGGCAACAGAATCTCGGTAATTGCTTCGGTAACCACAGGAATCGATCCGGTAGCGTCCGCCACGGAGACGGGGTGCTTGCCACCGCGCTTGTGCAGCTTGCGGCGGTCACGTGCACGGCGCAGACGCTCCAGGAGCTTGCCGTAGGTTTCATCGAAGACCGCGAACTTGTCGTGACCCTGGGCTTCGGAACGGAGGACAGGACCAGTACCAACAACGGTAATCTCAACGCGGATGGACTCGCCACCCAGGTGACCGTCCTTGCTGAACTTGACGTCGATGTCCTTCACGTTATCGCCGAGCTGAGCGAACTTCTGAACCTTCTCGCTCACGTACTCTTCCAGGCGTTCGGTGACCTTGATATTGCGGCCGTAGATGTTGACTTCCACGATCATTCCCTCCAGGTTGGGGGCTTATACCGCGTCCGGCTGGACCCGGTACGGGGGTTCGACTCCAATGCCGTTCCCTTGTCTATATTCTAGTACGAAACATGTTTCATATCACTAGATATGACAAATATTTAGCCTAAATAATAGCTATTCGTCCGTCTGCGAACTTTATTCGCCAAAAATCGTGTATCTCTTGCAACTAACTACAAGAAACGCTATGTCTGAGCCTTTTTCGGTACCGCCGCCACAGCACACACACCCAGCACCCGCGAACCGGATTCCTGTAGCACACGCACCATCTCAGAGGCGGTCGCACCGGTGGTCACCACATCATCACAAATAACGCTCACCCGACCCGTGCACAGGGCAGGCTCCATGACGCGCAAGGCACCGTGCATCCGCTCGGCACGCCCCACAGCGCCCAGGCTCTTCTGCTCATTCTTTGTCTCAGAGGCGCTAAGGAGAAAAGCACCCACACGAGAAGATAAGGAGGCGCCGCTGCCCCGCCGATTACGAGGCGCATAACCGATAACATCCACAGCGCGCACCCGCACCGAGGCGGGCAGTCGTTGATTGAGCTGACGCACCGCCTCCTGCACCAGAAGATTCGCCGGCGCATAGCCGCGGCGGCGCACACTCTGCGCAGACGACGGTGCCGGAATCAGCAGCACCTCAACCGGTACGGCGGAGGTACCTACAGAAGAGATAGAAGACCCCGGCGTGTTCTGAAGCTCCTCCCGATGATCGCGAAGAAGCTCATACACGCTACGCGCCAACCCCTCACCCAGCAGGGGCAGCAAGTCAGTGCGTCCCGCGTTCTTTAATGCCAATAAGGCACGCGGCATCATCCCCACGTAACGGGACGCCGCACGCACCTCAGGAGCAGCCGCGCCCTCAAGAGGCTGCAGAACCTGCACTCGCTCCACACGCGCCAACGCCGAACGCAGCTGCGGCAGACACGCCTTACACAGCGGCGAGCCGGAACCGTAGGCGACCGGCACCGCACAGCACGGGCAGGTACGCGGCATCAACACCTCGCCCAAAGCCCCGCTGGCACTCTTGAAAGCACTGGCGAGGCGGGTCAAAGGCTCGTTCAAGGGCACGTTATTAGAGAGCGCATTGTTTGAGGGCGCGCTCAAGGAATCGTTCAAACCACGCTGTTCTGAACTCACCGAAAGCACCCTTTCTCGCTCGCGCCTGCCCGAGGCTAACCGGCGTAACTAATCTCGTGCAGAGTCGTATCCAGACGAATCCAGCCGCGCTCCTCCATCAGGTAGCACGAACCGTCAGAACGGTGCGCAATAATATTCGACGTATTATCCGCCGTCGAAATGGTCATCACACCATCCAAACGGTCCAGCTTCGTCTCTTCACCGCTGAGGGAAATCACCTCAGACTCACCGTTCTTCACGTTCACCACCACGACGCTCTGGTCGCCAGCCCAACGGGCATTACGCGGAGTCACAGAAGAGCTCAGGCGCACCATCTCCGTCAGACGCAGAGGCTTGCCGGCATCATCACGCACAATACCGGAAATAATCACAGCCGACGCACCCTCAGTAGAGGCCACAATCGCCATGCGGGCACCATCGTGTGAAACGTTCACGCTCGTAAAGCTCAAATTACGCTGCCAGGACAGACCAATATCAACACCGCGCTCACGCTCGGTTGCATCCTCAGAATCCGGTTTGAAGGCACGAACAATACCCTCACCATCGGCTGCCCACACCCAGCCATACGCATCAAAACTGGGAGCAGTCAGAGCGGTACTCTGCCACACGCGGCGGGCAGTGCCCTGATACACCGTGTACAGGCTCGCGGCATCGTTCGCCAAGCAGGCGTAAACATCCGCCGAATAGCCCATCGCCGGGGAACTCAACTGGGTCACGCCACGCAGAAGCAATTGCTCACCCGCATTGCTCATATAGTCATCGCGCGCCACCATCTGGCCGTTCGAATTAATAGCAACCGTGCGGGCAGGAACACCCGGGTTCAGCTTCACCGCAGAAAAGCCGCTCGGCGCGTTCTCAGGAATCAGAGTGCCGTTATAGAAAACCTCAGTCTTGCCCAGACCCGAGAAGTTCTCCAAGCCGTGCATAATCTGCTCACGCACACGCGCCAAACGGTTATCGTCCAGGTGCTCACCCGAGAGGCGAACCAGCACATCCTGGTTATCGCTCATGTTAGCGGTCTCAAGGCTCATCGACTCATTCAACGCCGAGAACGCAACATCCTTCAAGTAGGATGCAGGACCAATCATGAGGGTACGCACCAGCAGCTCAAAGTAACGGTCCGTATGCGGGAACCAGCGGATATCAGGCACAGCATAACGGAACGCACGATCGTAGAAGTACAGGCGGCACGGGCTAAACACGCGCTCAAACTCGGCACCATCCAGCCACAGACCATCCGGGCAGGAGCTAATACGCCACTGGTTATCTTCCATAACCATGGTGAAATCCTGAGTCTCAGTCTGAGCCTCCGGGAAGGTGCTCGTAATACCCTGACTATTCACAGTCGCCGTCTGCTGGAAACGCACATGGTACATCCCCTCAGCAGTTCCGCTATCGTCGCTACGAGGCTGCACCGTATTACGGTACACACGAGTCGTACCCATAGGATTCCAACGGCCTGCAAAAGAAGAACTCAAATACTGGCGCGCCACCGCATAATTCTCAATGCTATCCACACCAGCACGCACGAAGCCCTCAATAATCGCCTCGGGAGTAGCACCCGCCAGCGGACCCGGCGCACGCGCCGGAGAAGTATTAACACTCTTCACTTCCAGACCGCTACTGTGCTGAGTCACTCGATTGTTTGAGGGAAGACCCGCGCAAGAGCTCACGAGCGTCGCCAAAGACACCGCACCCCAAGACAGCACGGCGCGTCGAGAAACAATAGCCCTGTGAGACATGGAGGTCTTAACCTTCCTCTACGAACAAAGACAAACCATCACCTGCTAACGCTGCAGGCCATCGCAGCGCGGTGAAAAGATAACCACAGTGAAATAGCAACACCGTGAAAATATACCTGCATTGATTGTACTGGGTAAACAGTGCAAATACGCAAGGATAAGCGTAAATACAGCCGAGCAACACCAACACACCCATATACGGCAGAAGCGTAAGCCTCTCCCCGCCCGAACCCCTTAGAGCTCGTCCTCAATGTTCACACGAGGAGCAATATTGGGCAGCGTATCCTTCGCAGTCGCCGAACGATGCGAGATTGCCTCAGGCTCACCCGTCACAAGAACCGGCGACTCACCCAAAGGCGCACCGTGAATCAGCGGCAGGTTCATCGTGAAGCAGGCACCGCGGCCCTTCTCGCCCCACGCCTCAATCGTGCCGCCGTGCAGACGCACATCCTCAGCAGCAATCGACAGACCCAGGCCCGTACCGCCCAGGGTGCGCTTACGGGAAGTATCAGCACGCCAGAAACGGTTGAACACCTGAACAGCCTCATCCTCAGACAGACCGATACCGTGGTCACGCACCGCAACACCCAGGTTCGTGGCATTCGCACCCACGTACACATCAATCGGGCGGGACTCGCCGTGCTCAATCGCGTTGTACAGCAGGTTACGGAGCACACGCTCAATACGCACGCGGTCCATATCAACCATGATGCTCTCATGGCTCGTATGCACGTTCAGCTTAGTATTCGTGCGCTCCAGGTGCGGCAGAGCCTCCTGCAAAATATTCGACAGCACACGCATGAAGTCTTCAGTGTCGATGGTCAGCATTGCGCTACCTGCATCGAAACGAGAAATCTCCAGCAGGTCAGAAAGCATCGACTGGAAACGATCCACCTGATCGTGCAGAAGCTCCACAGTGCGACCCAGCGGCCGGTCCATATCCCCACGCGAATCGTACAGAAGCTCAGTACCCAAACGCACCGTCGCCAGCGGAGTACGCAACTCATGCGACACGTCAGACACAAAGCGCTGCTGCAGAGTCGACAGGCGCTCCAGCTGAACAATCTTCTCCTGCAGCGAATCAGCCATCAGGTTGAACGAATAACCCAGACGCGCCGCCTGATGCTCACCATTCACCGACACACGCTGATCCAGATCGCCAGCAGCCAGCTTCTCCGCCGTAATAGCGGTCTGCGTAATCGGGCGGACCACAAAACGAGTCACAATCCACACCACAGAAAGCACCACAGTAAGCAACGCACAGAAACCACCAAAAAGAACAAAGTTAATATGCGCAATCGTGGCGGAAGAATCCGTCATATCGTACACAAGGAACAAACCGTAATTAGGGTTCTGTGCAATAGAAATATGGGTACCAACAATAAGCACCGGATAGGTACGCTCACGATTATTTTCGACAGTAGTCACCGTAGACGTCTGCCAGAAAATACCATCTTTATCGCGAACAGTTTGTTTGAAATCATTCGGAATACTCGAAGAATTCAAAGAATTATTACTACTCTGCTCGGGAATAAAGCCCTGCTTACCTTGACCTTCCAAAGGCACAAGAATCCAATTACGCTTACCCGAGCTGCCCGCATCCAGCACGGTCAGGGTACGGCTCACATTACGGCGAATCTCGCTGTCACTACGAGCCTCAGAGGAGTCCAGCACACTCTGAACGTTACGGAAACCACTCTCCGATTCCGCCAGCGCCTGACCCTTCTGATTCTCAAAAAGACTCGTCGCAATCTGGCTCGACAAGGACCAACCCACCATCAAGAAGCTCAGGAACATCATGATGCCTGCAGTACCCAAAGCACGGAACTGCAGAGATTCCTTCCATAGACGCTGAGCGCGCTGCATCAGGTTCCTACGCGGCTTCTGCGCCTTACGCGGCTTGGAAGTGCGGGTACGCGAAGAGGCGGAGGCTACCGCCTCCGCCGTCAAAGCGCCGTGCTCATGGCTCGACTTCGCAACAGACAATCAGGTTATCCCTTCGCCTATGAATAGGTTCCGATTAGCTACCGGAAGATCCCACCAGCTCGGTCGGAATCTTATAGCCAACGCCACGGACCGTCTGAATAAAACGATCCGCACCCAGCTCATCAAACTTAGCGCGCAAACGCTGGACGTGCACATTTACCAGCGAATCGCTCACATCAGTGTAACCCCAGACCATGTCCAGCAGTTCCTGACGACTCAACGCCTGACCCGGGTGACGAACCAGCGCAGCCAACAGGTCAAACTCCAGAGGAGTCATCGGAACCTCAGTGCTGTGGTACTTGACGGTACGACCGTCCATATCCATGACAATATCGCCAATGGACACCACCAGCTGGCGGCTCTCACGCGGACGCAAACGGGTACGGATACGCGCCAACAATTCAGCGTGCTTAAAAGGCTTAGCAATGTAATCATCAGCGCCAGCTTCAAGACCCTTAACAACATCTTCAGTGTCGCTTTTAGCGGTCAACATAATAATCGGCACATTAGAAGAACGGCGAATTTGCTGGCACACTTCAATACCGTTCATGCCAGGAAGCATCAAATCCAAAAGCACCAAATCGGGAGTGGAGCGCATAAAAGTTTCAAAAGCGCGGCTGCCATTTTCGCAAAAAACAGCGTTAAAGCCCTCTTGCGCGAGCACGAGGCCAATCATTTCCGCCAGAGCATCATCGTCATCAACCACCAAAATGGTGTGTGCGTCGCTTGCGCTCACAGTACCTCCCTAAAGAATTGTCGTAAATACTTACATAAAAAAGCTGATTCTCTAATCATACCGCGCACTCAGCCAATGCACGGGCACACTCTGTCACCCGAGCCAGCGAAGCCGTGGCATCCAGCATACTTACCGCGGCTGAAGTCATCCCAGCAGGCACGGAACCGCTCTGAATACGCTCATCAGGCATCAAACCCACCGCGCTCAACTGGGTCGGCTCAAGACCAACCTCGCGCCACAGGCTGTACAGGCGGCGCACCTGATCAGGAACCCGCGCAGAGGTCACCACCGGCAGCCACAGCTGAGCCTGAGCCTCCAAAAGCTGCGCCACAGGTTCCCAGGAACGAGGGTCGCTCAGCGGCGGAACCTGCAGCATGCCCGGTCCCTTCAACCGGGCACGGTCAGGATGCAACAGCAAAGCACAGGGAGCGGCACCCTCGACCTGCATAGCTTTCAACAGCGCCAAAGCATCAAGGGCGGGGCGGGACTGGCTGAGCAGCTTCAGCTCCTGCACCGGTTTGAGCGCGGTGCCATCCACATCAAGGATGAGCTGCAGGTTCAGCTCCGCGAAGCGCTCCGCCACACGGCGGTACACCTGCTGATAGTAGTGAGGTTGCAGCGAAGGCAACGAACGGAAGCCACTCACCGTAGGGATAGAGCCCTCCATCAGACGCTGAAACTCCGACTCGTCCAGTTGCACCGCAATCAGCGCTTGGGGAGCCTGCAGAGCCTCACGCAGAGACTCCACCCAACGCTCCAGTCCTTCCAAGAACGATTCCAGCAGGTCACGGCTCGCCCCTGCATCACTGATGGCACGCTCGCCACCGGGTAGGTAGATGCTGGCTGCGAGGGTCAGCGGACCAACCAGCTGAATCTTATACACCGCAGCGGAGCCCTCAACACCGGAGGTGAACCTCTTCTTCTGCGCGCCCACACGGTCAGCTAGAAGGTTGATATCGGAGAGCAGACGGTCCTTCGCCAAGGCAGACTCGCGCGCTCCCCTGCCGCCGCTATGCACCATGCGCCAGCCAAACGAGACACCGTCAAAGGCAAGTCCCTCGCACACCGCCAGGGTGCGTGCCAGCGGGGTAGCCCGCCAGCCCAACGCCGGCAGATGCGGCAGGAACGGCAAGTGCGGGGAACCCAGCTCACCTTCTACACGGGACATCGCCTCAGCCAGATCATCGCCGGGAAAATCACCCCGACCGCTAGCGCGCACCAGCGGACGCTCAGTAGCGAGCGTAGCAAGGTCCTGCTCGGTCAGTTCGTCGCCTTCGGGGGCACGGTACTCACCGGGCAGTAGCAGGCGCTCCGGCACCGGCTCGGTGCGGGCATTCTGGCGGGAGGAAGATTGAGGGGGCATAAACGAGTGAGGTTAAGACAGGTTAGGGAAAAGTGCGGGCGGGTCGATGCTCTGCCGCTGGACGCTCAGCACGATGGATGCTCAGCAGGGATGAGAGCGGGGCTTTTCGGAGAGGCTGAGATCTCGAAGAGGGTGAAATCTTAGAAAGTCTTAGCTTTCAGACTTTTCAGTCTCTTCGTCCTGGTCAGCGTGCTCGTTCGCGATGCGCACGTGGTGGCGAATCACCTCAGAGATGATGAAGTTCAGGAACTTCTCCGCGAATTCCGGGTCCAGGCTGGATTCCTTCGCCATGGCACGCAGGCGAGCAATCTGCGCCTCTTCACGACCGGGGTCGCCAGCGGGCAGGTTGTGCTTAGCCTTCAGGACGCCCACGCGCTTAGTTGCCTGAAAACGCTCCGCGAGGATGTGCACCAACGCTGCATCGAAGTTGTCGATGGAGCGGCGCATGGCGAAGAGCTCCTCGTAAACCTCCGGCGCGACTTCATCGCCCATGGAGGTGGCGTGGGGGTCAAATTCGCAGGAAGTGTGTTCGGCAGTCATCGGTCTCTCCTCAGTCCGGTTGTGGTCTTCTGTGCGTTGCGCTCGAGCAGGCTGTTGCGGCAACAGCTGCGAATAGCGGGGTACGCGGCTATTCTGTGCGGCTAGTCGGCGCTGGTGGAGGCGCCAGCAGACAGGGTTTCTTGAATGTCTTCGCGGTCCAGCGAGTAGGCGCGGGCGATGGTGGACTGGCCCAGTACGCGAGTGCCCTGGTAGAGCACCATGGTCTGTCCCGGTGCCACGCCGGAGAGCGGGTCCAGGAGGCGCACTACGGTTTCCAGGCGCAGCGTGCCTTCTTCTTCAGCTTCGGGGTCGGGTGCCCAGGTCATGTACGCCTTGGCGCGGACCGGGTCAGCGTGCGCGCGCACCTGTGCGGTCACCTCGAACTCTTCGCTACGAGCGCCCAGCTGTGCGGGCTCTTCCAGGAAGCGTGCCGCCTGTTCTACGGGTACGCCCGCCCAGGTGGCGCGGATACCGCGGATTTCGTGCACGGCAAGCAGCTTGCGGGAGCCGACGATAACTTCGTTTTCCTTGGGGCGCACCTCCAGCACGAAGCGGGGCTTGCCGTCGGCGGCGGGGCGGCCCAGTGCCAGGCCCTTGCGCTGGCCTACGGTGTATGCCTGCGCGCCGGGGTGCTCGCCGAGCACCTCGCCGTGGGTGTCCTTGATGAGGCCGGGGCGCATCCTGATGTGGTCGCCCAGCCAGGCGCGGGTATCGCCTTCGGGGATGAAGCAGATGTCGTAGGAGTCCGGCTTCTTCGCCACGGAGAAGCCGCGCTCTGCCGCCTCCGCGCGTACCTGTGCCTTGGAGGGGGTGTCCGCCAGGGGGAACCAGGCGTGCTTGAGCTGTTCGTGGGTGAGCACACCGAGCACGTAGGACTGGTCCTTGGCCCAGTCGGCGGCGCGGTGCAGTTCGCGGTTGCCGTCTTCGGTGGTGATGACGCGGGCGTAGTGGCCGGTCACCACGGCGTCGAAGCCGAGTGCGAGGGCGCGTTCGAGGAGCGCGGCGAACTTGATCTTTTCGTTGCAGCGCATGCAGGGGTTGGGGGTTCGTCCGGCTTCGTATTCGGAGATGAAGTCGTCGACGACGTCTTCCTTGAAGCGTTCGGAGAAGTCCCAGACGAAGAAGGGGATGCCCAGCTGGGAGCAGACGCGGCGGGCGTCCATGGAGTCTTCGAGGGTGCAGCAGCCGCGGGAGCCGGTGCGCAGGGTGCCGGGCATGCGGGATAGTGCGAGGTGAACGCCGACTACTTCGTGTCCTGCTTCTACGGCGCGGGCTGCGGCGACTGCGGAGTCAACGCCGCCACTCATAGCTGCAAGAATTTTCACTGCCTATCCTTCTGTTGTGTTGAGCCTTTAGAAAGGTACGCCTTATTTGTGTGGGCGGACTTTTCGTTACTGTAGCTACCCATTGTACGCAGGGGCTCGGCGGGATATTGGGCAGTGCACCCTCAGCCCGCCCTCAGCGAACGCTGATATTGCAAGCTGAGGGCGGTTCGGTACCTTTTTCTGTCTTTTAGTACCAGCGGGAGGCGTCGGGCACCTGCGAGGACAGCCCCGCCTTTGCTGCCTGTTCGTAGGCAGCGGGTAGTGCCGCGATGAGGCGCGCAATATCGGCTCCGGTGGTGGAGTGACCGAGGGTGAAGCGCTGGGCGCTGCGGGCGGTGTCTTCGTCCATTCCCATTGCCATGAGCACGTGGGAGGGGCGGGTCACCCCGGCGTTGCAGGCGGAGCCGGTGGAGCTGCTGATGCCCTGCATGTCCAGCAGGAAGAGCAGGGTGTCACCTTCTGCGTTTTCGAAGGTGAAGTGGGCGTTGCCGGGCAGTCGCTTCTGGCCGGGGTATTCTTCGGTGAGCGGGTTTTCGCCGCTCAGGTGCGCCTGAGGGATGAGCGCGCTAATTGCCGCAACGAGTTCGTTGCGTAGCGCGGCGATGCGGGCGGATTCTTTGTCGAGGTGCTGTACCGAGTGCACGGCGGCCTCTGCGAAACCTGCGATGGCGGGTGCGTCGATGGTGCCGGAGCGTACGGAGCGTTCCTGGCCGCCTCCGTGGAGGACGGGGGTCATCTGCACGGCACGGGTTGCAACCAGCGCGCCGATGCCCATGGGACCACCGATTTTGTGGCCGGAGATTGCGAGGGTCGCTACCCCGCTGGCGTGGAAGTCAATGGGGATTGCGCCGAATGCCTGCACCGCGTCCGAGTGCACGGGAATACCGTATTCGGCGGCGATAGCGGCGATCTCGGGGATGGGCTGTACGGTACCGACCTCATTGTTCGCCCACATGACGGTCACGAGCGCGACGTCTTCGGGGTTCTTTTCGATGAGTTCGCGGACGGTTTGCGGGTTGACGCTACCGTGCTCGTCTACGGGGATCCATTCGAGCTGCGCGCCCTCTGCCTTTTCGAGCCATTCGCAGGTTTCTTCCACGGCGTGGTGCTCGATGGAGGAGACGAGAATTCGGGTGCGCTGCGGGTCTTCTTCGCGGCGCTTCCAGTAGATGCCCTTGACCGCGAGGTTGTCCGCCTCGGTGCCGCCGGAGGTGAAAATAACTTCGGCGGGGTCGGCTCCGACGGCGCGGGCGATGCGTTCGCGGGCGTATTCGACGGTGGCGCGGGCGTCGCGGCCTACGGCGTGCAGGGAGGAGGGGTTGCCACCGTTGCGCATCTGTTCGACCATAGCGTCGATGGCGGCGGGCAGTACGTCGGTGGTGGCGGCATGGTCGAGGTAGACGCGGCCGTTCTGACGGTTGGTTTCTGCGCTCATGGTTCCTCCTGCTGGGTTGTCGGCAGTTTTTCGCCTCACTTATTTTATCGCGCTCTATCCGCACTCTTCTAGGTGTGTTCATCTGCGGCTGGGTCGGCGAGCGCTGCTGCCCCGGGATGCTCAATGCTGGTCGGGGGCTGTTCCGGGCTGGTCGGGGGCTGCGCGGTACACTTAGGAACGTGTTCAAGATTCTTTTCTATACCCCTGAGATTCCGGGCAATACCGGCAATGCTATCCGTTTGGCGGCGATTACTGGCGCTGAGCTGCACCTGGTGAAGCCGCTGGGCTTTAACTTTGATGATGCGCATCTGCGCCGCGCGGGTCTGGACTATCACGACCTGGCGGTGGTGACGGTGCATGAGACCCTTGAGGATGCGTGGGAGGCACTCGCCCCGGAGCGTGTTTTTGCGTTCACGACGACTGCTTCGACTTCGTATGCGGATATTGAGTATCGTCCCGGTGACGTGTTCATGTTCGGTCCGGAGTCGGTGGGTCTGCCCGCTGAGGTTCAGCAGGACCCGCACGTGAGCGAGCGGGTGAAGATTCCGATGAAGCCGGGCCGCCGTTCGCTGAACCTGGCTAATTCTGCGTCCATTGCGATTTTTGAGGCGTGGCGCCAGAACGGTTTTGAGGGAGGCGCCATCTAGCATGGCTGCAACACACCATAATCTGCCGGAGCATCTGGTTCAGCAGATTCTGGAGACAGCCCCTCCCCTGGCTGAGCAGATTCGTTTGGATCCGCAGAATAGGGAGTTTACGGAACAGGGCTGGGCGCCGGTCTTTTCAGCCTCCCCTCATGCTCGTATTGTGGTGATTGGTCAGGCGCCTGGACGTGCCGCGCAGGAGAGCCGTATCCCGTGGAATGACCCGAGCGGCGTGAAGCTGCGCGAGTGGATGGGCGTAACGGACGAGCAGTTCTATAATCCTGAGCTGATTTCGCTGCTACCGATGGATTTTTACTACCCCGGCAAGGGCACGCACGGTGATAACCCGCCGCGTAAGGATTTCGCCTCCAAGTGGCATCCGCAATTACTGGAGCTCATGCCGAATATTCAGCTGATTCTGCTAGTGGGCGCATATTCCCAGAAGTATTACCTGGATGGTGTGCACGCCCCAAAGGCGCAGAAGAACCTGACGGAGACGGTTCGTGCGTGGGAGTCTTATCTTCCTAAGTTTCTGCCGCTGGTGCATCCTTCGCCGCTGAATTTTAGGTGGCAGGCGAAGAACCCGTGGTTCGAGCAGGAGGTTGTCCCGGCTTTGCAGAAGCGTGTGAGTGAGGTTCTCGAGGGCATCTAATTCTCCCCTCATCTGCAACGCCAATACAGTTTGCTGTACTAACGAAAGAAAGCTCTCACCCCGCGTATGGGGTGGGAGCTTTCTTTCGTTACACCATGTGGCACTCTTTTGAAGTTAGAGTTACTGAACGGTAGAGCCGGCTGAGCGGGTGTTTCCCAACCGCGTTTCTACCTGTTCAGAGACAGAGTGCGTTTTACTTCTGGCTGTTTACTTCTGGCTGTCGGCGTCGCCTAGGGTCACGGTGATGTCATGGGTGGAGGAGCCGCGCTTAATCTTCAGCTTCAGATCAGAGCCTGCTGCTGCCGCACGCACGGTACCGTTGAGCTCGTCGCTCTTAGTCACAGCGTGGCCGTCGGCTTCAATCACGACGTCGCCGGATCGCAGGCCTGCCTTCGCGGCGGGGCTGTTAGATTCTACCGAGGCAATTTCAACGCCACCGGGGATGAGCTTGGACGAGCCCGAACCGGTGTCTGCGGGGCTGTTCTTCACGCTCGCGCCCAGGTAGCCGTGGGTTGCCTTACCCTTGGCGATAATCTCGGAGGAGATGCGCTTGGCGTAGTTGGAGGTAATGGAGAACGCCATACCGTCGGCGGCACCACCGTCCTGGCTTGCTTGGCCCTGCGCGTTAATGCCGACCAGTTCGCCCTTGAGGTTCACCAGCGGGCCGCCGGAGTTACCGTGGTTGATGGGCACATCAACCTGAATCATGGGGATGTAGTTCTGGCCCTTCGCATCAGCGGGCTGCACGCGGTTTGCGTTCGAGACTACGCCGGCGGTCACCGATTCGCTACGACGATACGGCGCGCCGAGGGCAACCACTGCCTCGCCGGAGACCAGCTTGGAGGAGTCGCCCCAGGTGATGGGTTGCAGGTCCAGACCGGAGGGGTTAATCTTCAGGACCGCTAGGTCAGCGGCAGCGTCCAGGCCCACCACGGTTGCGGTGCGCACGGTACCGTCGCTCAGGCGAACCTCAATGGTGGATGCTTCTCTGGAAGATTCGAGGGTAACCACGTGGTGGTTGGTGAGGATGTGGCCGTCCTTATCGAGGACGACACCGCTACCGCCGCCGGAGGTGGAGCCGCTTGAGGCCATGATGGTCACGGTGGAGGGCAGGACCTTCTTTGCGGTTTCTGCTACGCCTGCCACGGTGGAAGAGTTGCTGATATTGGAGCTCACGGAACCACGGGAGGAGGTGCTGGTGGAGCTGTTATTCGATGCTGCGATACCGCCTCCGACGCCCGCGCCAACGCCACCGCCAACGAGGGCGGCGAGCAGAGCTGCGGTGAGCACAACACCTGCGCCGTAACGCTTGTTATGGTCGGTGTTCTGGGGTGCAGACTGCGCCGACGCAACCTGCGCGGCAGCAGCCTGGGGGTAGGTGTATCCGGGAGAGGCGTATGCCTGCGGGTATGCGTTCTGACCCTGCTGCTGGTTTGCGGGCTGGTAGCCTGCCTGTCCGTTCACGTTCTGCAGGGGACGGGTTGCATCCGTGACGCCGTCATTGCCGCCGTAGGACCATCCATTGTTTTGAGTCATGAGTTCTCCTAGAGTCGTGCGTATGCGTCACCCTGGGCACACGCTATCTTTCTACTGTAGAGGGTGTTTCATGGCGTTCTATATCTTTTTGCTGTTGGTTATCGGGGAGTTCCCTGGGAATTTTCCTCGTGCCCTTTCATCGGCAGCTGATGAGCCGGTCTTGAGGCACCCGGCAATTCACCCGACGGCTAGTTTATTTTGGGGCTTTGTTCGCTACTCACTCTCAGGTTTCTCTTTTAAAGCGCCCAGTTTTTCTCCACGGTTTACACAGCATGATGCTTCTTGGTACACAGCTTGAACACAGGGTCAGTCCGTAATGTTGAAGGCACATAGAGCCGAGAACAAAGGCAAAGGATAAAAGCAAAGGAGAAACCCATGATGATCGGAACCCTGATTTTCTGTGCGATCTTAGCAAGCTCCATCGGTATTGGTGCGGGTATTGTGGCGTGTTGCTCGGGAATGGTGTACCGCCGTCATCGTGCGGAAAAGGCCTCCGAGCTGGCTCAGCAGATGGCTACCCACGCACTGACTGCCGGTAGGTAGCATATAGAGTTTGATAGTTTTCCGGGGCGGGAGATGAGAGCCCTGCACCGGGAGGGGCGAGAATCCCCAGTATGTCCCGAAGGGTCGGTGTGAGGACCGGCCCGGGTGTGATAGTGAGTTGAGTGATGATTGATGCGGCATGAGCCCCTACATGAGGGCGCACGCCGCATCGTCTTTTAACTGTGAGGCGGATGCGGGAAGCACTGGCGGAAAGCACCCGGTACCCCGGCTACTTCCCTTTTAGTATGCGGTAAGGCAACGGCGTTGCGAGCACCCGGGATTTAGCTGGGTTATGGTGAAGTCATGAGGATTATTTCTGCTGTTTTCGCTCTTGTTGGCGCGCTGCCGGTCATGCCTGCAGCGGTGGTGTCTTCTTTGGACGGCGCAACACGCCTGTATGCGTTGCTTATATTTGTTCTGATCTGTGCGGCGGTAGCGTTTTTCGCGTCGTTGAGCCCTTCGCGCCGTCGTGCGCGTGAGATTAGGCGGCAGGTATTGCAACAGCAGCAGAACCAGGCGATGAATCAGCAGGTACCGCCCTCGCAGGCGCCCAATCAGCAGGTACCCCCTCAGCAGGTTCCTTCGCAACCAGTACAGGGCGCGGTGAGCTACCCGATGCACTACCAGCCGAAGCCAGCGCAGCCGGGTAATAGTGCTCAGCCGCCGGGTCATAGTACTCAGCAGAGTCAGCAGGCTCAGGCGCCCTTGCCTCACACTGCCTCACCTCAACCTCCTCAGCAGCCGGTGGCAGCGCCGTCCCCGCTGGAGCCGATGCAGGCCGGTGGTATCTCCGGTTCTTCGGCGCAGAACCATTCAGCAGAAAGCCAATCAGCAGAAAGCCAGGAGCAGCAGAGCATGCCCCAGAACACCCCGGCGCAGCCGGAAGAGCGCCCGCAGCAGGAGACCGCCCAGCAGGCGCCCAAGAGTAACCCGGTACAGAGTAACCCGGTGCCCTCCGACCCGTTCTCTTTGAGCACCAACTTCAAGCTCATTCCCCCTCTAGAGAACGCACAGCGCAGCCGCTACCCCATGGTGCTTTCTGTCAGTACATCAGAGGATGAGGTCTTTGCACTACCGTCGATTAGCGGTGTGCCGCAGCATCTGCTGGTGGGCACGCAGGAGAATCATGTTCCGCTGAATCAGCGTCCGCGCCTACAGCAGATCAATATTCTTGAGAACTACCTCATGCGTGCGGTCATGAACCTGCAGACGCTCGAACGTGCGCAGGTTTCTCCGTTGCACAGTTTCAAGGAGACTGCCCAGGCTGACCGCACGGTGCTTGCCGCCGAGCTGGAAGAAACCATCCGGGTATCTCGGCTGAAGCTGAGCGGGGCGTTGGAGTTTTATACGTCCCTGCCTCGTCTGGCGGATACCCCGGGCTCTTTCGCTTTTGCCCGTGATCACGCGCTCTCCCTGAGCGCCGCCGTCATTAGCCTGACCGAGGAGTGCTTTGAGCGTACCTTCCGTTGGCGCCTGCTGGAGGATACTCTCCCGGACTCTTTGAGCGACCGCCTCTACGCGGTGCGTTATCTGCGTGAGAGCGCGCAGAAGCTGGCGGCTTTTGTGGAGCTGAGCGATTTTGACCGCGCCATGCAGCTTGCCGAGACCTGGAAGAAGACTGCTCGTAAGGACTCAAAGATCGATGAGGCCAAGGTCTGGAATGAGATGACGGAAGTTGCCTTTGACGTTCTGCCCCAGTTGCGAGAGCGGGCGTTGAAGGGCGTTCAGTCTACGTTGGAGTTTAGCGAGCTTTTCTACCGTTCCAGCGAGGATGGTACGCACCGTATGCTCCGCCCGGAGCAGCTGAGCGAGTTTGAGCTCAAGGGCGTGCAGTCCACGCTGGAGGAGCGCCTGGAGAAGGTGCGTCTTGAGCTTCAGGATGCGGAGTTCTGCGCCGCTGTTCTGACCCTGCAGGCGCGCGCTGTCATTGAGCTTCTGGAGGAGCTTCTTCAGATCGAGCAGGACGGCGTTCTGGCGGAGATTGTGACCGATTTGCGGGCGCTAGCTCACCACTCGCCCGACCTTGCCGAGCAGCCCATCCAGACGTTGATGTTCAGCCGCGAACAGTACGCCCCCGACGGGGAGGACCTACCGACCATTGGCGAGCGCATCCGCGCCCTCTCGAGTGTTCCCGAGGTTCTGGCGTTCGTCCACTACGAGGGGCCGGTGCTTCTGACGGGCGTCGCAGATCCGTATAAGGCGTTTTCCGGGGAGGGTTCCTCCGAGGGTCTGCTCTCAGAGGAGAAGAAGTTCTCTTCCATGCCGCTGTCGATGTTGCGCACCCATTCGCGGCTTCTGCAGCAGGTGCTTCGCCTGCAGAATCTGCGGTTGAAGCTGGCGTGGGTGAGTAGCTGTAGCGGCTACATGCCTTGGTCCCTGGTTGATCGCCATTTCGTTGGTCCCTCTGCCGCTGACGAGGATTTGAAGGAGCTGACCGAAAATATTGAGGCGCTCGCCGATCTTCTGGACGCCCGCTCTAACTCCCAGGTGTATAAAGGCCGCGGCGTGCCGACTACACCCTTCCTGTGGGTGCAGATGCGTAAGCAGGCAGATCGCAGTTCTAGGCTGCTGAATCATGTGCAGTTCTTGGGCTGGATGTACGCCTCGTCTTCACGGGTTCAGGTGGTGGATGGCATGGTACAGAGTATCCACGATGTTAATGCCGCGGAGGTAGTGGGTCACCTGATGAGCAATCTGGAGATTGCGCGTCGGCGCTAACTGAATAGCCGGTAAGCCGGGGTCTAGCATGAGGCTAGGCCCCGGCCTTCCTGTTTACCGGCTTTCCTGTATAAAGCCTGGGAAGTCGGTAAACGGGTGGCAAACAGCAGCGCAATATTCTCGTATCTGTGCGTCTGTGTGCCTGTGCCACCGCTACACTAATAATGTGACCGGCACTAAGGCGTGCGATGTTCAAGCACGCCGTGAAGTGCAGGTCCGTTCATACTTCACGACAACGGAGGAAAGACCATGACCGAGCACGCCTTTGCGCGTCAGATTCGTCCCGCACGCCCTCGCCTGCGCACTATCTTGGGTGCCACAGTGCTGGCGGCAGGTCTTTCTTGTGCCCCGGTGGTTCTGCCGGCTGGTTCTGCATTTTTGAGCACCTCGGCGCAGGCTGCTGACCCGATGCAGATTACGGGCACCACCGTGTACGATTCCACAAACTCTTTGGGTGATACCGCCACCCTGAAGTCTAAGATTTCGAATCTGTCGAAGAAATACAATGTGGATTTGCACGTGGTGGTCATCGATAAGTTTGAGAACCCGTCTACTTCTTCGAGCTGGACGAAGGCGCTTGCCACGAAGAACAATTGGGGTTCTGCCGATGTGGTGCTGGTAATTGCTACCGAGTCCCGCCAGGCGTATTTCTTGGCCGGTAGCACCAAGACTCTTTCGAGCGATCAGCAGACGAAGGTGTACCAGAACTACATCAAGCCGAAGCTGCAGAACAGCGACTACTCGGGTGCGGCACTGGCTGCGGTTGAGGGTATCGAGGCTCAGAAGGGCGGCAGCTCTTCCGGTGTGGTGACCGGTGTGCTCGGTGTGGGCGCGGCGGCAACCGTGGGTGCTGGTGGTTACGCGATGTACCGCCGTCGCAAGAGGAAGAACACTCAGCAGCAGCCTCAGCGTTCCTACGGTGCGCCTCGTAACTACTCCCCCATCCCGGAGGTTCCGCTGGAGGAGCTGCGCACTCGCGCCGGTAGCGCCCTGCTTCAGGCTGATACGACGATGAGCCACGCGAAGCAGGAACTGGATTTTGCGCGTGCACAGTACAGCGACCAGCAGGTGGCGGAGTTCGCTCAGGAGATTGCGCGCGCTGAGGACCTGATGCGTAAGTCCTTCCAACGTCAGCAGCTTCTGACCGATAGCATCCCGGATACCGAGGCTGAGCAGCGTGCCTGGTTGACTGAGATTATTGATAACTCTCAGGAAGTCACCCGTATTGCTCAGGAGCAGGACGCTAAGCTGGCTCAGCTGCGCAACCTGGAGCAGGAGGCACCTCAAGCTATTGAGGCTCTGGCTCAGCGCCTGCCGCAGCTGCGTGCCTCGGTGGAAGAGATTGCCGCCCAGTACCGCGCGTTGAAGGAACGTTACCTGCCCAGCGCTCTGGAGCCCATCTCCAAGACTCCTACCCTGTTGGAGTCGAACATGGTGCTGTGTGCTGCCGAGGTTGAGAAGGCTCAAGCGACCGTTGCTACGGCACGTTCGGAGGCGGTCGCTCACCTGCGCACCGCCGAGGAAGCCGCCTCGCAGATTCAGGCGCTGGGTGCGGCTGTGCATGCCCGTTCGCAGGAACTGGAGCAGGCTCAGCTGGGTCTGAGCACCGATCTGCTGAGCATTCAGCGTGACGTGGCGGAGGCAAAGAGCCTCGCTGCTTCTCAGCGTCGCGATGATTTGGGCGCGGTCGCCGCCGGTATGGAGGCGGTACTCAACCAGGTCACCCAGAGCGCTTCGGCTCGCCCGAATGACCCGCTGACTCTGGCGAACCAGCTGCGTCAGCTCTCCGCTGAGCTGGATAAGGCAATGACGAATATGCGTGCTACCCGCGAGCGTTCTCGTGCGGCTTCGCAGAACCTGGATCGTACGATGCGTTCTGCCTACGCCGCGGTGAACGGTGCGCGTAGCTACATCAATAACCGCCGCGCTGCGGTGGGCCCGATGACCCTGACCGCTGTTTCTGAGGCGGAGCGTCACCTGGGTCAGGCTCAGCGCCTGGCTTCTTCGGATCCACTGAACGCCATGAAGGAAGCCAATATGGCTATCCAGAAGGCGACCGACGCGCAGAACCGCGCTCAGAGCGAGGTCGGCAACTACTACAACAACCAGAACGACCGCGGCGGCGGTAGCTTCGGCGGTGACCTGGCGAAGGGTCTGCTGCTGGGCGCTCTGATGACCGCGATGAACTCCGGCACCAGTAGCTGGGGTAGCAGCGGCGGCCACAGCAGTGGCGGTAGTAGCGGCGGCAGCTGGGGCGGCGGCTTCAGCGGAGGCGGCGACTGGGGTAGCGGCGGCGGTGACGGCGGCAGCTTCTAACCGCCTCCACACTGGCTGTCCTGCCGGTGCTGGCGATCCTGCCGGTCGGTTTCTGCAGGTATTTCTACAGTCTGACCGGCGGGGCACGTAGCTCACCTCACCGGTTTTTTCCCCAGTCGGAAAACACCCGAGGCAATTTACCAAAAGTTTAAGTAACAGAAATCAGGCGTGCATCATTTTCACAGCATGCACCCAGAAATCTGCCACATAATTAGTTATACGGGCACGGCTCACGAGGAGCGTAGTGCTCCCCCGCAGCCCGTGAACAGAAAGTAGGAGATTATGGCTAAGCAGACCATCTTCGGCCGTATTGCACAGCTCACTAAGGCAAACATCAACGCTCTGATTGATGCAGCTGAGGACCCGGAGAAGATGCTGGACCAGATGGTTCGTGACTACACCAACAACATCCGCGAGGCGGAGGCTGCAGTAGCACAGACCATCGGCAACCTGCGTCTGCTCGAGAAGGACCACGCAGAGGACGTCAAGGCCGCTCAGGAATGGGGCACCAAGGCTCTGGCAGCTTCTAACAAGGCTGATGAATTCCGCGCAGCTGGCGACGTTGCCAACGCTGACAAGTTCGACAACCTCGCTAAGATCGCTCTGAACAAGCAGCTGCTGGCTGAGAAGGCTGCACAGGCTGTTGAGCCTCAGCTGGCTTCCCAGACTCAGGTTGTCAACCAGCTCAAGGACGGCCTGGAGAAGATGCGCTCCAAGCTTGAAGAGGTCAAGTACAAGCGTGATGAGCTGACCGCACGTCAGAAGACTGCAGCAGCTCAGACCCAGGTGAACGACGCTCTGAAGGCGTTCGACGTTCTGGACCCGACCAGCGAGATGAGCCGCTTCGAAGAGAAGGTTCGCCGCGAAGAGGCACGCGTCATCGGTCAGCAGGAGCTGGCAGCTTCCTCCCTGGACGCTCAGTTCAATACCCTGGACCAGATGGAGCGCGAGACCGAGCTGGACGCTCGCCTGGCCGCCCTGAAGGCAAAGAACGCTCCGGCTGCTCCGGCTCCCCTGGCTGTGGAAGCTCCCACCCAGACCCTCTAAGCCTGGGATTCTCAAGCCCGGTCTAGCGCCTAGCTTCTTGAGCTAAACCTATAAAGATCCGCCCCGTTCCTGAACTCATCAGGAACGGGGCGGATCTTTATGCGTTAGGGGGTGCGAGCCTTAGTTCGCGTAGATGTACAGGTAGCCTGCCATCGCGGAGCGGGTGACCGCATCCGAAGAGGTAGAACCGGTACCGATACCATTGGAGGCAGCCCACGCCAGAGCCTGGGACGCGTAGCCGCCCTGAGCCTGTGCCGGGGAGCCAGCTGCACGGTACATGAACTCAGCCATGGTGGACTCGGTGACGGCCTCCAGGGGGCGGAAGTCGCTACCGCTGATGCCCTGCTGGCTCAGCCAGAAAATCTCCTTGTACGCGGGGTGGTTCGCAGGAACGTCGCTGAACGGCGAAACAGCCGGTGCGTTCACGGCGGGGCGACCAGCCACGCGATACAGGTAGGTTGCCAGCTGCGCGCGGTTGACCGATGCGTTCGGGCGGAAGGTGCCGTCCGCGAAGCCGAGCATGATGCGGCGATCAGAGTTCCAGCTGATCTCGTTGTAGTTCGGGTCCGAGTCGGACAGGTCGCGGTAGCCCAACGCGGGGGTCTTACCGGCGAAGTCCAGGGAGGACGCCAGGATGTGCGGCAGGTCGTAGTCGTGGTGGCTGAAGCCGTCAATCAGCTTCACGCGGGCGTCGGAGAAGCCTGCGCCCAGGTATGCGTTGTAGCCGGACTCAACTGCGCCTCGTGCGCTCCAGGTGACGGGGTTGGTGTTACCGGAGGTGTCATTCGCGCCGACCCACCAGTACATAGGCAAGCCCTTAGTGGTTGCGTCAGCGTCCACGGAGCCGTCCGAATCGCCGCCCGCGACCATGATGGAGCCACCACCGTTACGCCAAGCGGTGTTGTGGTCAGTCAGCTCGTAGGTGATGAACTCAGCGCCACCGGAGTAGCCCATGGTCCACACCTGGGAAGCGTCCAGGTTGTTCTGGCTGATGAAGGACTTCGCGAAGGAGCGGAAGAACTCACCGTTGGTGTTCATGTCTTCCCACCAGGTGATGCCGTCGCCGGATGCGTTGGTGTCCGGGGAGATGATCGGCACAAAGACCATATTGCGGGCGTTAGCAATCTTGCCCATTGCCGCGAGCATACCCTCGTCAGGGGTGTAGACCTTGGACTCGTTACGCTGCCAGTAGTCGCCGTCAAAGTAGAAGACCACGCCAACAGGCTTGGAGTAGTCCAGGTTGTTCGCGTACACGTGGTACTGGGAGGTGGTGCCCGCCGGGGAGGTGTAGCTCTGGTAGGTTGCGGAGCTCATGGTGCGGGCACGAGGAGCGTTGTTCTGCTTCTGCTCAGACTTCTGTTCGGTCTTCTGCTCTGCCTTCTGCTCGACCTTGGGAGCGGCGGTTGCCTTACCCTTGGTGAGCGAGTTGCTCAGAATCTCGGAGAAGTTGTAGTCGAAGTGGCCCGAGCCGTTCAGAACGGTCGCGGAAGCATTGGTGTAGCCAGCGTTGCGGTAGGCGTTGTAGCCGCCCTCAACGGCGCCTCGTGCGCTCCAGGTCTGCGGGTAGGTCTCGCCGGAGCCGTCATTCGAGTTTGCGTACCAGAACATGGGCTGGGACTTCAGCGCAGCCGAGGGGGTGCCCTCGTCCAGGCCGCCGCCAGCGACCATGATGGAGCCGCCGCCGTTACGCCAGGTCTGGGGCTTGGTGTTCAGCTCGTAGGTGATGAACTCAGCGCCACCGGAGTAGCCCATGGTCCACACGTTGGAGGAGTCCACACCGTTAGCCGCGATGAAGGAGGAAGCGAAGGAGCGGAAGAACTCGCCGTTACGCTCCATGTCTTCCCACCAGGTCACGCCAGCGTCGTAACGGTTGGCGTCCGGGGAGATGACGGGCACGAACAGCATGTTCTGTGCCGCTGCGGATGCAGCCATCTGAGCCAGCTCACCGGAGGGGTCGTAGACCTTGGACTGGTCGTTGCGCCAGTAGTCGCCGTCGAAGTAGAAGACCACGCCAACGGGCTTGGAGAAGTCCACGCCCTCAGCGTAGACGTGGTACTGCGAGGTGGTACCAGCCGGGGAGGTGTACGACAGGAAAGTCTGGTTGGTGCGGGTTGCCGCCACACCGGATGCTGCCCGGGTAGCCTGTGCGGTCTGCGCGGGCTGAGCGGCGGGGGTTGCAGTGTTCTGGGTAGCTGCAGGGGTCTGGGCAACCTGTGCCAGGGTGGGCTGAGCGGAAGGCTGAGCCGCCTGGGTAGCCTGCGCGGACTGGAAAGTAGCCGAGGGGGTTGCCTGCTGAGTTGCCTGAGCGGTGTAGGTCTTCTGGATGGGCTGAACCGCGGTCGTTGCGGGAGCCTGCTGAGTCTGCTTTGCCTGTTCTGCCTGCTGGCGGATCTGCACAGCAACCTGCGAGAGGGTGGGCTGCACGGTGGAGGTGAACAGGGACTTGGGGGCCTGGGTAGCTGCGCCGGGGATGTCCTGAACGACGGGTGCGAAAGCCGAAGCGGGTGCTACCAGGGTGCTACCGAGCACGGAGGGTACAGCGATGACTGCGAGAGAGCCAGCCTTAACAGTGCGGGGGCGAAGTGCCATGGGTTGTCCTCGTTGTTGGTGTTTCGTGGGGCGCGAACGCCCGAGAGTGGTTGAGTGATAGGTGGTCTATAGGTGAGAAGCCTATAGGCGGTCGGCCTGCGAATGTGATGCCGCTTGGAGCAAGTCCAGTAACCGTCCCGTGTGTGTTGCGGGGACGTCCTCATGTGATGGAGGGCTGCAGTATTCATTTCGGAGAGCTACGCGGCGGACCGCGGTGACCACGTACTCAAAGCTACCAGGTCAAAAAGCCTTTTCCAGCGGTTTTTTGGGGCTATTTTTGGGTATCGAACAAGATTCAATCTTAACAAGAGCTTTTTCTAAGCTTCTAGTTTAACTTGAATCACCCTCAAGTAGAGGTTGAATGGGCTATTTTTCCTTGATTTTCCGGGGTTTTTGAGCGTTTTTTGAAAGAGTTTCAAAAAACTCTACAATTAACTTGAATGTTTCGTATGTGATTACAATCACTTTCAGAGTGAATTGTTGCACTCGAAGCCCAATTTTTGCCAAAAACCGCGGAATTCCGGGGCAAAACGGGTGATTTCCAAGCCCGGAATATAGGCACCTTTCGCATATTCCACTTTGAGAATGCACTTTGAGGCAAAAACAGCCCCCTCGCCACTCCCCCCACCCAGGCATCCTATCGGACCCCTCATCACGCTCTTGAGACCCGCCCCAGAGCCCCCTTCAGGACCCCTTTCAGATCCCCTTTCAAGGAGCTCAAAAGCAGCGTCTCAAGAAGGCGTAACCACCCTCCAGCAACCGCTCGGAAGTGACTCCACCACCCCCATGGGCACACCCGCTTGAAGCCCCGATAGACGGACTGAGGAATACCTCGAAAGACGCATCGGGAGACGTTCCGAAACCAGTCCAGGGTACTTTCACGACGGTTCTATGAAATTCCGTGAGGAGGTTTCAAGAGGGGTTTCGAGAGGCCGAAAGATCCACCTCAAGCACCCCGGAAGGGGCAGCAGGCTGCCCCCCCCCCATCAGTCTCCCCGAAGCACCGCCCCGACAAGGTTCAGAAGACCCCCTCCGCAGATTACAGAAGGCAGGAGATACGGAGAGGCAGGAGATATAAAGAAAGCCGCCCAGCAGGCGGCAGAAAGGTAGCACAAGAAGAAGAAAAGTAGGCGGCAAATGAAGACAGGTCGCCGACAGGAAAGGTGCAGGAAGGTGGCGAAAGAAGGCAGACCGGCGGTCGGAAGGTGACGGGAGGACAGCAGAAGGAGACAGGTCGGCGGGAGTACGGGTTTTAGGGAATAAAAAAACTCCCGATAGCTAAGCTATCGGGAGTTATCCGTTGCGGGGACAGGATTTGAACCTGCGACCTCACCGATCTTGTTTGCTGTCGTTCCCACGACTTGGATTTTAAAAGGCGCCACCTTTGGCTCCTATATATTTTCTACCGGGTTTCTGTTGGCTGCGATAAGTTCGGGGTTTTTACTAACGTCGGTGAAACGTGCATAGCTATACTTCACTTGGAAAAGCGTATGTGAGGATAGCTGCACTTCCAACGGATAGGTTTCCAAGTGACGGCAAAGCGAAGTCAGCGTTTGCTAAACTGTTCTATCGAATCCCAGTTTGAGATCGGTCCTTGCAAGTTCCACACCTTCGTTTTATTCCGCTATCACGAAGGCTATTTCCGGCTCTTCCGAGTTGAGTGTGGGTGACCAGGTATTGGTCGGGGGTTGTGGGTAGAGGTCGAGGTCCTTGATGATGAGCGGACTTCTACCACCGCGATCTTCAAAGGACCTCCTGTTGACTTCTTACCGTGACGGATCATGGGGCAGCCACACACAGAGCACGATGCAGTATTCACAGGAACGAGGCAAACACGACCAACTGAAAGAGTGACTTTCCCGCACCAGAAAGCCGAAAAGTCACCCAACCAGCAACACGTAGTGTCCTATAACCCAGAAAGAAAGCTCTCCCTGGAAGCCACTGAGGCTTCCAGGGAGAGCAGTCAGAGAGTGCGAAAGACGAATACACCGCTATCAAGCGTGAGGCGGCCGATGGGGGAGTCGTAGGTGGCGAGCGCCGGATCAGAATTGCTCGGGGTGATCGCGGTAGGCATACGCCCACACTGTCACGGCGACAGTCACAGCGCGAGTCCACGCGTCACGGACAGCGTCCAGTTCTGCGCCCTCGAAGCCCTCCGCCAGGAGACGGTGCCCGACCTCCACAGTCGGCGCGATGAAGGCGAGCACGTAGCGCAGAGGCACGAATGGCGTCGAGTCCGCCCCATCCGCCGCGTTCTTCGCCGCGGTCATGTGTCGAGCTCCGATCAGGTACTGGTAGTCCAACCACGCCTGATCCCGCTCGCGCGTGCACATGTCGATGATCCACTGGGCGAATCGGGGCTTTGACGCCTGCGCGTACTCGGGGTTCGGCTGTCCATCCGGATGCGCGGAATGTGCTGCCAGGTAGGTCTTTTGAGCCAAAATCCCGCGCCACGTGTCGACCATTTCCATGGCATGCGGCGCCAGGATGGGTTCTGCTCGCGCGAGCAGCTCTGCGTCACCGGGCTGGACGTGCGCGGCGGCCTCAATCTGGCGTAGATCCTCGAGTGTGAGCGGAGACGTGGGGACGGCATCGGTGCCGTAGGTGTACCCCGACGAGTGGTCGTAAGCGGTCATGCGAACCTCCTTGAACTTGAACTTATGCGTCAATTGTAGAACGTGCTCTTGCTCAGGCCAAGTCCTGTGGAGTGGTGTAATCGTTTTGTGTCCTTCGGGTTGGGTTATGCGCTGAGTTGGAGTGGGGGTTCCTCCTGTTGGGTGGGTTGGGGTGTGAGTCGTGATTTGGTGAGGATGTCGAGGCTGAGGTAGCGTCGGCCTTCGGCCCATTCGTCGTTTTGTTCGGCGAGGACGGCTCCGACTAGGCGGATGATTGCTTGTCGGTTGGGGAAGATTCCCACGGTGTCGGTGCGTCGGCGGATTTCGCGGTTGAGGCGTTCATTGGGGTTATTGGACCAGATCTGGGTCCACACCCCGGTGGGGAAGGACGCGAACGCGAGGACGTCTGCCCTGGCTTGATCGAGGTGATCACACACGGCGGGGAGCTTGTCGTGGACGTAGTCCAAGAGCCGGTCGTATTGAGCGTTGACCGATGCCGCGTCGGGCTGGTCATACACCGAGTGCAGCATCGCTTTGACAGCGGGCCATAGTGCTTTGGGGGTGACGGACATGAGATTAGCGGCGTAGTGGGTACGGCATCGTTGCCAAGTGGCTCCGGGCAGGTTGGCGGCGATGGCTTCAACCAGGCCCAGATGGGCATCACTGGTCACCAGGCGCACGCCGGTCAGGCCCCGGGCGACCAGGTCGGCGAAGAACTCCTTCCAGGCTGGAGCGGTCTCGCTGGTGGACACGCGCACCCCCAGCACTTCGCGGTGTCCGTCATTGTTGACTCCGGTGGCAACCAGAACCGCGCACGAGACGACGCGTCCTCCTTCGCGTACTTTCATGGTGAGCGCATCAGCGGCAACGAAGGTGAAAGGCCCGGCATCGTGGAGGGGCCGGTTGCGGAACTGATCCACGTGTTCGTCTAGGTCTGTTGCCATACGTGAGACCTGGGACTTGGACAGTCCTGTGATCCCCAGGGTTTTGACGAGCTTGTCCATACGGCGCGTGGATACTCCTGCCAGGTAGCAGTCAGCGACCACTGTGATCAACGCGGTTTCACAGCGTTTGCGCCGTTGCAGTAACCATTCTGGGAAGTAGGTGCCTGAGCGCAGCTTGGGGATCGCCACGTCGATGGTGCCGACCCTGGTGTCCAGGGGCCGGTAGCGATACCCGTTGCGCCTGGTGTGACGCTGCGGATCTTGTTGACCCCACTGGGCCCCGCACACCGCATCAGCGTCCGCTGATAGCAACGCGTTAATGACGTGCTGGAGCAAGGAACGCATCAAATCCGGGGATGCCTGGGACAACGCCTCGCCAAGCAGGCCAGCAGGGTCGATAATATGAGGAGCGGTCATCGTTGTGCCTCCAAATCGTTTCGAGTCAGAAGTAGAAGAGCTTTCTCGAAGGATCACACGGTGACCGCACCCATCACAAGCAACGGGCCGATCACCACACGGTTACACCACTATGCGGGACGCTACTCTTTCACGCTTAGTTACCGCCTGTTTGAGGCTAAGCGGTATATCGAAAACGTTGGTATATCAGTCAA
>ERZ772908.5-NODE-5-length-92128-cov-31.3217_pt1 | contig 92128 bp, 69 predicted proteins | sample MGYA00512121_ERZ772908 | MGnify/ENA primary metagenome ERZ772908 (study PRJEB29015, sample SAMEA2738084) | human oral metagenome | biome: human oral; feature: human-associated habitat; material: saliva | place: China | collected 2264 ... | reverse complement strand
ATGCAGCCTGTGCAAACGATGCACCGAACCAGCCGTAATAATCGTCAGCCACAACACCAGCGCCGCCAAAATCACCGGTGGCAACCAGCCACGATCCTCCGGAGGGCGACGCGCATCCGGCGCCGCCGCCTTCACAATGCTCTCACCCTCCTCATGGACCGGCGCAGCATCGCTAGGAGTCGGATCGCTCACCTGCCGCTTACGATGCACCGCAATCCACTCAGAAATAGAACCCAACGGATTCGCCGTCACCGTAGGCGCCGCCAAAGCCATTGCATCCTGCGGATTGAAAATACCGTAACCATACAAAGGGTCACGGCCCGTCACGCCAGCATCATCAGCCGAAGCAATCAAACGCTGAGCCAGCTGAGCCGCCGACTCCTTCGGATACTTCTGCTTCAACAACGCCGCAACACCCGTCACCAACGGAGCAGCAGCCGAAGAACCCGACCACAGCATGTACCCGTTACCCGGAGCAGCCGCAATCATATCCGTACTCGGAGCAACCACAGCAATCGAAATACCCTGAGTCGACGAGCCCTCAGAAACCTGCTTATTCCGGTCAATACCGCCCACCGTCAACACGCCAGGAATCGTCGCCGGAGCACCAACCTGCGTCAAGCCGCTACCGCGGTTACCCGCAGCCGCAACAATCAGCACGCCCTTCTGCTCCGCATAGGCAAACGCCTCATCCCAGCTCTGCGGCCAGCTCGTCTTATTCGAGCCAATCGACATGTTAATAATCTGGGCCCCGTGGTCTACCGCATAACGCACCGCCGCAGGGATCTGCTCATCAATGCTCTTACCGCCGGTCGTACCCATATTCAGCGAAATTGGCAGAATCTTCGCCTCCGGAGCCACACCAATCACACCGGTCGGCTTACCCGGCTGACCCGCAATCGCAGAATAACCCTGCGTATCGTGGCCGTGACCGGCAATCAGAGAAGCGACCTCCGTGCCGTGCATCGGCTCAGCACCCAGACCCTTCCAGCCGTCCTCGCTACCCACGCCCGAGGCGTCATAACCGCGCAGAACGTTGCCCTCAAGATCCGGGTGGGTGCCGTCCACGCCCGTATCAATCACAGCAACCGTCACGCCCTTACCCGTAGCCTGCGACCACAAGGACGTAATACCGTACTCCTTCAGCCAATACTCGCGCTGACGGACATCATCACCATTCGTGGTTGACGCGCCCTGGCTCGGAGTCGCAGAAGTCTTCGGCACCGCAGTACCCGACGGCGAAGGAGTCGCCGTCACCTCCCTCTTAGGGCTCGGCGACGCAGAAGCAGAAGGCGTCGGGTCAGTCGCCCAAGCGGCAGGCGCCAGCGGGGTCCACAACGGCAGAAGAGTCAACGCGGCACTAGCACCCAAAGCAGCAACCCTACGGATGCGGCGAGTAGCGCCTCGGTCAGAACCAACCGAGGCGCGCACACCACATACACGAGACGCACAGGCGAAAGACGGCACAAAAGACCAGCTGGTCAGGGGCATACCTCGCCGACGCTCAGAATGGAACATTAAAACTCCTCAAGCTGAGCCGCGCCGTGAACCACCATCGGTCCACGGCGCGAGCGCTCAAGCCTACAGCTGGGACAGAGCGATACCGTCCAGAATGTCGTGCTCACTGACGGTCACCGAATCCACGGCGCCATCAGTCATCTCATTCAGACGGGTCAGGATGCGGGCGTAAATCGTCGCGCCGGCACCAATCACATCCACCCGGCCGGGGTGCATGTAGCCGAGCTCCTCACGCTCGGTACGGTTCAGCGAAGCCAACCAGCGGGCGGTCTTCTGAACGGTCTCCACCGAGAAGCTCTGAGCGTTAATAGCCTCAGAATCGTAGCGGTCTAGACCCAGCGCAGCGGCAGCCACAGTGGTTGCGGTGCCAGCCACAGCCACCACGCGGCGCGCATCCTGCAGGGGCACCGTCTTACGCGCCACCTCGAGAGCCTCGTCAGTATCAGCCTCAACACGGGCAATCTGCGAGTCAGTCGACGGGGCGCTCATCATGTGACGCTCAGTCAGACGCACACAACCAATATTGACGCTGCGGGAAGCCTTCACACCCGACTCGTCACCGAGCACGAACTCAGTCGAACCGCCACCCAGGTCGAACACCAGGGTATCGCCATCACCGTAACCGACAGCGCGCACCGCACCAGCAAAGGACAGAGCAGCTTCCTCATCACCGCTGATAACCTCGGGCTCAATACCCAAAATCTCGCGGATACCGTCCACAAACACCTGACGGTTACCCGCATCGCGAGTCGCACTGGTCGCCACAAAACGTACCGAATCAGCGCCGTGCTCCTTCAGCAACTGCGCGTACTCACGAGCCGCAGCGAAAGTACGGTCCAGCGCCTCCTGCGCCAGCCAGCCGGTCGCGTCCACACCCTGACCCAGACGCACAATGCGCATCTCACGCACAACGTCCTTCAGGACGGTCTTCTCGACCCCGTCCACCACCTCAGTAGTGGAATCAGCAATCAGCAGGCGAATAGAGTTCGTACCGCAGTCAATCGCTCCAACGCGCACGGTGGGTTCCTTTCAGGTCTTCAATACCAATCAGTGCCAAAAGGCAACGCGAGCGCCGTAGGCGAAAAATTTTCGCTTTTCGGCGCTCTTTCTTCTATCTATTATGCGCCCGCACCGTCCTTCAAGACGATGCGGGCGCACCAGAATCAATATTTAGGCTTCTTCACGCCACGCGGGGTCGCAGGAGCAGACCTCGGGGGTCCACCACTCGGCGATAGCGTCCAGGCCGCGGTCACCCATCGGGTTCACGCCGCGACCCACCGACAGAGTGTGGCCGATAACAGCGTGCAGGCACTTCACGCGGGTCGGCATACCGCCGGCAGAGATACCGTCAATCTCCGGGACCTCTTCGGTGCCGCTGATCAGGCGGATGCGCTCACGCTCAGCCAGGTAGTTCTCGTGTGCGGCAGCGTACTGTGCCGCCAAGTCGGCGTCCTCAGCCAGCGAGTCGGTCATCTCGTACATCAGGCCGCCCGCCTCCAGACGGGAAGCCGCAGCGGTAATCACCGGATGCGCCAGGTAGAACACGGTCGGGAAGGGGGTGCCGTTGCTCAGGCGCGGCGCGGTCGCAGCCACAAGCGGGTTACCGCACACGCAGCGTGCCGGAATCTCAACCACGTCGCGGACCTTACGGCCCAGCTGCGCGGAGAGAACGCGGATGTCCTGCTCGGTGGGGGTCAGGGTTTCAACAGTTACGCCGAAGCCGCCGGGGGTGCGTGCCTTCAGCTCTTCAATGGTGTTTTCGGTGCTCATAATCCTAAGTTCCTGGAACGAGGGGTCACCTCGTCCGCTTGTGCCGGGTGCTTGCCAAGGCAGGGTTCCTGCCGGTGGCTGGAGCTAGTTCTTTTCGAGAGAATCCCAGATTTTCGTGGTCCAGGCGTCCTCGGGGGCGTTCTTCGCATTCGCAGAAGTACCGTCAGCCTTCGTGGAGTCCTCGGTAATGCCGGTGACAACGTAGGGGGTGTCACCGGGGTTCACATAGTAGAGGCGGCTACGTGCCTGCTGACGAACGTAGTTGTCGTCGTTCCACCAGGTCTGCTCCGCCTTCAGCTGGGCGTTCTCCTGCTGCAGCTGGGAAATGTGCGTGTTGATCTGCTTGATTTCCCGATCCTGGTCAATGTAGGTGACCACCGGGTAAGCGGTACCGAGCGCAATCACGCCCACCACAACAGCGGTCAGGAAGCTACGACCGGAGAACATATGAGCCGCCACGGGGGCGTCGTATCCGCCCTCTTCACTGCCCTGCTGGGCTGCGGCGCGGCGGCGGGCACGCTCCTCACGGCGAGCCTGCGCCTGACGTTCACGTTCAGGGTGGCGCTGGTTCAAGCCCACGCCGAAGAAAAGGGCACTAGCCTTTTTCATCAGGGAGGTGCGGGCTTCCTTAGCGGCGCCACGCGGCGCATCGGAGGCGGTAGCGCCCTGAGCGGGTGCAGTGGAACTCGTAGAGTGCGACCGGGTCTGCTGGTTTGCTCGCTGGCTCATTGCTCTATCCTTCGTTCCGTTCTGTGCCGCTAAACGCTTCCTTCATATTCTACCGGGTTCGGAGGGCTTCCCCAGCTCTATGTTGCAAGCGATACATTCTACCCTGCCACGGCATACCTGAGCTGATAGATCGCGCACAGAGAAGGAGGCGGTGCCACTCCCCTACGGGGTAGCACCGCCTCCTTGACGTCTAACCGCTCACGCGGTCGGATGCTTCAGTAACTTATGCCTTGAAGCGGGGGAATGCGGACTTGCCAGCGTAAACAGCTGCCTCGCCCAGCTCTTCCTCGATGCGCAGCAGCTGGTTGTACTTAGCAACGCGCTCGGAACGTGCGGGAGCACCGGTCTTTATCTGGCCAGCGTTGGTTGCAACAGCCAGGTCAGCGATGGTGACGTCCTCGGTCTCACCGGAACGGTGAGAAACCATGCAACGGTACTCGTGGCGCTGTGCCAGCTCCATTGCGTCGAGGGTCTCGGTCAGCGAACCAATCTGGTTCACCTTCACGAGCAGAGCGTTAGCTGCGCCCTCTTCGATACCGCGAGCCAGGCGCTCGGGGTTGGTCACGAACAGGTCGTCACCGACAATCTGGACCTTGTCACCAATCTGCTCGGTCAGGGTCTTGTAGCCCTCCCAGTCGTTCTCATCCAGGGGATCCTCAATGGAAACCAGGGGGTACTTTGCAACGAGGTCAGCGTAGTATGCGCTCATCTCAGCTGCGGACTTCTTCTGGCCCTCGAACTCGTATGCGCCGTCGTTGTAGAACTCGGAGGATGCAACGTCCAGTGCCAGTGCAACCTGCTCGCCCGGCTTGTAGCCAGCCTTCTCGATTGCCTCAACGATCAGGTCCAGTGCAGCTGCGTTGGACTCCAGGTTGGGTGCGAAACCACCCTCGTCGCCCAGGCCGGTTGCCAGGCCGCGGTCGTGCAGCACGGACTTCAGGGAGTGGTAAACCTCAACACCTGCGCGCAGAGCGTCAGAGTAGTTGTCGAAGCCGATGGGAGCAATCATGAACTCCTGGATGTCAACGTTGGAGTCTGCGTGAGAACCACCGTTGAGGATGTTCATCATGGGGACGGGCAGAACGTGAGCGTTCGGGCCGCCGAGGTACTTGTACAGGGGCAGGTCAGCGGACTCAGCAGCTGCCTTAGCAACAGCCAGGGAGACACCCAGGATTGCGTTTGCGCCCAGCTTGCCCTTGTTGTTGGTTGCATCCAGAGCAATCATGGCTGCGTCAACAGCGCGCTGGTCGGAAGCCTCAATGCCGATGACCTCTTCAGCGATTTCTTCGATAACAGACTTCACTGCGCCCAGAACACCCTTGCCCAGGTATACGGACTTGTCGCCATCGCGGCGCTCAACAGCTTCCCACTCACCGGTGGATGCGCCCGAGGGCACAGCTGCGCGTGCGAAAGCACCGTCTTCGAGCAGAACCTCAACCTCAACGGTCGGGTTGCCACGGGAATCCAGGATCTGGCGTGCGTGAACTGCGGTAATAACAGCCATGAATTGTTCTCCTTATGAGATGTCAAGGATGTGAACGGCTCACCCGGTAGTGGACAAGTCGCGTCCCCTAAATTCTAGCAAAACTCCCACACAAACACACTAGTTGCCACCGCTTTTTTATTGCCTTAATGAAGGTCTAGATAACCCTTAGTCAGGCGCTACAAAGCGGAACAAGACCCACACTCCCCCACATTGTGAGGGTGTGGGTACTCGACCAAAGCACAACATGAGCCCAAATGCCGGGGCATGTGCCACGAGCATCCTCACGGTTGCCCAACACAACCCCAAACAAACGGAAGGCGCTTTGAAACCTCGTATTCCCTCAGAGAACAGGTTCCAAAGCGCCTCACAGAAGAACTCAACCAGCGTGTCTAATAGCTCGGCTCATCATGCGTATGCTGAGCAATATAGCGGCGAGTGTACGAACGCAGGGCACGCTCAGCGTCCAAACCATTACGCTGTGCGCGGCTCACCAACGCAAAGAGTAGCTCACCGAAATCCTCTTCAGTGTGCATATAGCGCAGGTCGTCCTCCATGCTCGTGGGCTCCGGCGGCAGAATAATACCCGCCTTACGTGCCTTCACAGCAGTCTTCTCAGCCATAGCGAGCGCCGGCAGATGCGGTGGAATACCATCCAGCGCGCCACGGTCGCTCTTCTCCTTCTTCTTCAACGCATCCCACGCCGCCTGCTGCTCAGCCGCGGTGCGAGGCGCCTCCGAAGAGCCCTCAGACTCAGCCGCAAACACATCGGGGTGGCGCGAACGAAGCTTCTGCACAAGGCCCTCAACCACCTGCACGATGTCGAAGCCCTGCGGGTTTGCCGCAGCAATATCAGAGTGGAACACCACCTGTAGCAGCACGTCGCCCAGCTCCTCACGCAGCAGCGGCATATTCGGCTCGCCGCCGGTTTCTACCGCCTCGACAACCTCGTAGGCTTCCTCCACCAGGTAGCGGATTAGGGAGGCGTGAGTCTGCTCAGCATCCCACGGGCAACCGCCCGGTGCGCGCAGCAGCGCCATGGTTTCCACCAGGGTGCCGAAGGCTTCAGCCGCGCGGGCGGCAGTGTCCTGAACGTTCTGCGCCGCAGAAGCCTCAGGAGTATTAGGGGTATCAGTCATAACAATCTTCCTCATCGAAAAAATGACAAACATAGCGCGCCGCGCCGACCCCCACACGGGGAGCCGGCGCGGCACACCTTACAAGGTTTTAGAGGTTCCAGTGCGAAAGCGCGCTCGTCATATGAGCCGGGATCTTCGAACCCAAACGCGGGAACATACGCAGCTCCTCAACGTAACGCTCAGCATCCAACGGACGCGGGTAGGTGACAAACGCCTGCTCATTCGCATAATCGAATGCCGCCTGAACCGGCACGCCCGGGGTGAAGGTCAGGCTCATAGCCAGCGGCGAGCCCTCGCCCTCGCTGTACGAGTCGGTCTTCAGCGCCGGAATGTCCAGCAGGGTTTCGGGAATCAGCTCGAAGGTACGGACCTGCTCCCAGAAGCCGTTGCGGCGCACGTGGGTCAGGGCGTCGTAGTAGGAACCGAGGGCGCGTACACGAATCAGCACGGTAGTGGCGTCCTTTGCGGTGCCGTTCTCGCCGAAGAGGTGCTCGACGACCGGCGCCAGACGCTGAGCGACCTGAGCCTCGGTCAGAACCAGGTTACCGGCTGCCAGCTGAGTCTCCGAGGGAACCAGCGGGCTCTGCACCGCGGCGGAGGGGGTGTCCGGCTCAGCCACGATGGTGGGCAGCTGGTTGAGCTCGCTCAGCGCGGACGCCGAGATGCTGGAGGAAAGGCCCGCGGGTGCGGTCTCCGGCAAAGCAGCGGGTGCCGTCTCTACTGCGGGAGCCTCAGCAATCTTGGCTGCGGGGGTCACCTCAACGGTCTTGAGCTCAGCAGCCTTCTCAGTGGGCTTTTCCTGAGCGCCGGTAGCCTTCGCAGCGGACGCCTTTGCCTCAGATGCCTTTGCCTCGGTAGCCTTCGCAGCGGCGCCGGCGGTGCCCACTGCGGCAGCTGCGGCAAGAGCACCAGCCAGGCCGGGAGCCACAGATGCACTCTCAGCGGCAGGCTCAACGTCTTCGAGGGCAGGTTCCTCAGCGTGCGCTTCAGTGGAAGCAGCAGAGGCCTCGGGCTCGGGCAGCAGTTCAGAATCCTCCAGGAACGCGGGCAGGGCGGGCTCTTCGGTCTGCTCTGCGGCCGGCTCTTCTGCAGCATCTTCAACGGGCTGGGTACGATCCAGGGTGAAGGACTCTGCAACCACGGGGGCGGTTGCCTTCTGGTCCTCGACGGCCGGAACGTCCTCAGCGGGTGCTTCCTCAGTGTCCAGCTTCTTCTGAGCGTTGGCAACGATGGCAGCCAGGGCGGCTTCCATATCTTCGCCAGATTCATCAGAGGCCTGGGCAGGGGTCTCGGAAGCCTCAGATGCTTCAGCGGTGAGCTCTTCAGCCTGCTCAGTTTCGGGCTCTACGGTAGCTACACCGAAGACAGGGTCATTCTCGTAGTCGTGCTCGAACTCAGCTTCAACCGGCGCGAACTCATTCTGAGCAGGCTCGTCAGAAGCTTCAACAGCCTCTTCGACGTCTTCCTTCTCCTGCGCGGCAGCAGCAGAACCAGCCACAGCGGTACCGGCAGCGGCAAGACCCGTAGCGGCCAGCAGACCCGAAGAGGTACCCTCTTCAGCGCTCTCAACTACAGGCTCTTCAGCGGCTTCGGCAGTAGCCGCAGCCTCGTTCGCAGCCTGCTTCTCGGCGAGTTCCGCCTCAAGCTCATGCTCAATAGCTTCACGTTCAGCCTCAACCGAGTCAACGCTCTGAACAGCGGCTTCCTGAGACTCATCCTGCGAGGTAGCCTCAGCGGCCTCAGCGGTCGCAACGGACTTAGCCTCAACAGCGACACCTTCCAGCAGGAAGCTCTCGCTAATAGTCTGACCATCCACAGCACCCAGGTACGATGCGTGAACCTCCAGACCGTCACCCAGGCGCGGCTTCAAAGAGACAGCCGCACGGTTCCAGGTTGCGCCGGCCTGCTGAGCCTCGGTGTACAGTGCCGCAACGGGTGCGAACCAGTCAACGCCGGGCACGACAATGCCGGTTTCAACCTCACGGCCGCGGTGCAGCAGACGGTAGTGCATATCCTCATCAACCTGGCGCAGTTCCAGGCTCATGGTGCCCGAACCGCGGGTTCGCATGAGCTCCGTGAGGCCGTGGAGAGCGCGCTGCTCGGGGAGAGCGGGCAGGGTTGCCGCACCCTCAACGGGCTCGCTCAGGATGATGGATTCGGCAACCAGTTCAGCTTCGTCTTCGCTGAGCTTCTGCGCAGTGTCCTTCAGCTCAGCAACGGGCTCATCAACGGGCTCATCAGCGGACTCTTCACGAGCAGCAGACTTGCGCTTCTCTGCTTCCTTCTTATCGATGCCCTCTGCGGTCAGCGCGACGCTCTGAGAGGTACCCTTTTCGGTCTTCTCCTCAGCCTTATCAGCCTTTGCGGCGGAGGCAACAGCAGCGGCAGCAGCCACGGGTGCAGCAACAGCGGCAAGAGCAGGAGCTACAGAGGAGCTCTCGACGGGCTCGTCGTCCTCAGAACCGGAGCCTTCAGCCGCGGAGTCCTCAATCTTGGTAGCAGGCTCTTCCGTAGCGGTTTCTTCCGCGGTGCTGTCCTCAACAGCGCTTTCTTCAACAGCGGAAGTGTCAAAGATCAGCTCTGCGGTGTTCTCTTCTTCAGCGTCGAAGTCCTCAGCCTCGAGCGATTCAGAGACGGACGCTTCGTGCTTCTCCTCAACGGATACAGCGGAGAGCAACTCGGTCTCATCAGAGACCGCGTCTTCTTCCTCAGTAAGTTCAGATGCCAGCAGTTCAGGTGCCTCAACGACAGCCTCAATCGGCTCTTCCTCACCAGCGGCAACAGGCTCTGCAGCCTCTTCTACGCCTGCGGTAAGGTCAATGGTCTCCTCGGATTCGAAGTCTTCAGTAGCATCAGCAACAGGTGCGGGTGCCTCAGAGGCCTCAGCGTCTTCGACAGATTCAGCAGCTTCAGTGGACTCGGGTGCCTCAGTGTCTTCAGCAGCTTCAGTGGACTCGGGTGCCTCAGCGGACTCTGCTTCCTCAGCAACTACCTCATCAGCGGGAGCTTCTTCAGCGATTACCTCATCGGAGGCGACCTCGCCGAAAGTCTCCTCTTCGCTATCGAGGGTGATGCCCAGGCGAGCAGCGTAGGCTGCCGCCAGGTCGTCCAGGCCGGCGTTCTGTGCCTCGGTGACAGCGGCGCGGGTGCGGGCAGTCTTCAGGTCTTCTGCGGTCAGGGAGTCTTCAGCACCTGCAGATACGTCCTCAGCGGCAGATGCAGAATGAGCGTTCTCAGACTTGTTCTCAGTAGCTTCTACAACAGCGTCGGCAACCTCAAGCTCTTCGCCACCCTCTGCCTCGTCTGCAGCCGCTTCAGCGACCTCAGCGGCAGTATCTTCGACATTCTGGGCACGCAGAGCACGCAGGTGCTCTTCAAACTGGGAACGTGCATCCGCTGCGACGTCCTTAGGCTCCTGCGCCTCGATAGATGCGTCCTCAGCTTCGGACTCTTCATCATCGCGCAGGAACGCGGGGGTAGCGGGCTGAGCAGCCTCAGCAACCGGGGCGACTTCTTCTTTAACGTCCTGGTCCTCAGTATTCTGCTCGACCTCAACAGGCTCCTCAGATTCCTGCGGGAAAGCACCAAGCGCAGCCAGCAGGCTACGACGCTCCTGCTCCTCCGCCTGTTCCTCGGTCAGCTCCTCAGCAGCGGAAGATTCTTCAACCTTCTCATCGCCGTGCAGGAGGGCACGCTTGAGATCCTCAACAGCGCGGTGCTCTTCATTCTGCTCTTCGTCGTGGTTCTGGTGGCGTGCGCTTTCAGACTTCACGAAGCGGCGCAGGGAGTCCTCCCACTGCTGCTGTTCCATAATCTTTTCGCTCAGTCGCGCGCTCTTAGGAGCGTCTTCGCTTGCCTGTTCTTTCTGAGCCTTAGCGGTTTCGGCGCTCTGTTCTTCGCGCGACTGTTCATCCAACTTCTTCTTGCCGATTCCAAAGAAGCTCATTGGGTGTCCTCCTCCGGCGTGCGCCGTGTGATGGTGCGCCATCTCCTTCAACCCCCGCAGGTGTGTGGGCACGGAGTCGGGAACATGACGCAGATGTCCTCATAATCCTTTTAATTCTATCGTGTGCATAGAGTTTCACCCCGCTACTCGGTGAGAGGTAACGGGGTGAAACTTGTACAGTTTTCAAGGCTTGATGCGGCTATATAGTCGTACTTTCAAGCCTGACTTATAAGCTTTCGAGAAGCTCTTTAGCGTGCCTCATCGCGGATGGGGTTCGCCGCCTTCGCAGCCTTCGCCAGCTCAAAACGGACGGCGCGCAGGGCAGTTGCCGCCATGACGCGCACACCAATGCCGATTGCCTGCTCGCTCGGGGCGTAATCGCCCTGGTGCAGATCGTAGGTGGGGTCGCCGGGGGCACGGGTGCCCAGGCGGAACATGGAGCCGGGAACTTCCTGCAGCATCCACGCGAAGTCTTCGCCGCCCATGGACTGCTCAACCAGCACAATGGAGTCTTCGCCCAGTTCGGCGCGAGCCGCGTTCTCCAGCATGGTGGTTTCCAGGTCGGTGTTCACGACCGGGGGCACTCCGCGGATGTGCTCCACACGCGCGGTCACGCCGAAGGGTACGGCAACCTGCTCGATGACTTCATCCAGCATGTTGCCTGCCTGACGCCAAACCTCAACATCCAGGCAACGCATGGTACCCGCCAGGTAGCCCTCGGCGGGAATAGCGTTGGGAGCAACACCAGCACTGACCTGGCCCCAGGCGACCAGCACGCCCGAACGCACGTCGGTGCGGCGGGTCAGCACGGCGGGAACCTGCACAGCAATCTGGCTCATCGCATAGATGAGGTCCTCAGTCAGATGCGGGCGAGAAGTGTGGCCGCCGTGACCGCTCAGATGAATTTTCACGGTATCCGAGGCGCTGGTAATCGCACCGATGCGGGTACCGATCTGGCCCAGGTCCACCTTCGGGTCACAGTGCAGAGCGAAAGCACGCGGAATATCCTTGAGCAGACCCTGCGAAATCATCTGCACCGCACCGCCGGGCAGCTGCTCCTCAGCGGGCTGGAAGAGAATACGGACGCTACGGCCCAGCGGGGTCTTCTCGTTCAGCTCGTGCAGTGCCAGAGCTACACCGAGCATGACGGTCTGGTGAATATCGTGACCGCAGGCGTGCATCACACCGGGCACGGTGGAGGCGTAGGGCAGGTCTGTCTGCTCAACAATGGGCAGAGCATCAATATCGGCACGCAGAGCCACGGCAAAGGGACCGCTTCCGATATCGACGTAGCAGCCGGTGCCTTCGCAAGCAACAGGATTCATGCCGGCTTCTCGCAGTCGGTTCATGAGGCGCTCAGTGGTCACCACCTCGCGGAAAGAAAGCTCCGGGTTGGCGTGCACTTCACGGCGGAACTGCACGAGGGTACCCATCATGCGCTCCACCCAGTCGTCGAAGACAGGGGTGGACAAATCGTAGCGAGAATTAGCGAAAACCATACACAGTAGAATAACGCCGCCCGCCGGGGTTTACCTACCCGCTCCCCCTTTCTGACAGCCCTCGAGAATATCTATGACTTTATGACAGATTGTGAAGAGTTTTTGTGCACGCCGAAGCCCCGTTCAATGCTCTGCCCCGCGATTTGAAGCCGGTCCTTTTCTGTTAAAAAGATTCAAGCCGCCACCCGGTGTGGGTGACGGCTTGAATCGTCAATGCTATATCAGCTGATACCGCGTACTCAGATTAGAGCGAGCGGCTCAGGATTGCCTGCTTCACCTCGGCAATAGCCTTGGTGATCTGGATGCCACGGGGGCAAGCCTCGGTGCAGTTGAAGGTGGTACGGCAACGCCATACGCCTTCCTTGTCGTTGAGGATCTCCAGACGCAGGTCGCCTGCATCATCGCGCGAGTCGAAGATGAAGCGGTGTGCGTTCACGATAGCGGAGGGGCCGAAGTACTGACCGTCGGTCCAGAAGACCGGGCAGGACGAGGTACATGCTGCACAGAGGATGCACTTGGTGGTGTCATCGAAACGTGCACGGTCCTCAATGGTCTGCAGGCGCTCACGCTCAGGCTCGTTCGAATCGTTGATGAAGAACGGCATGATTTCGCGGTATGCCTGGAAGAAGGGCTCCATGTCAACGATGAGGTCCTTTTCGCAGGGCAGACCCTTGATGGGCTCAACGGTAATCGGCTTGGTCAGGTCAAGGTCCTTCAGCAGGGTCTTGCAAGCCAGGCGGTTACGGCCGTTGATGCGCATTGCGTCCGAGCCGCAGATGCCGTGTGCGCAGGAGCGGCGGAAGGAGACGGAGCCGTCTACTTCCCACTTGATCTTGTGCAGAGCATCCAGCACGCGGTCGGTGCGGTACATGGTCAGCGGGAATTCATCCCAGTACGCCTCGGAGGAAACTTCCGGGTTGTAGCGACGAATCTTGATGACCACATCGTACGTGGGGATGGAGTCGGAGTCGCCGCCGGTCATACCCTCAAACAGCTTGACGGATTCCGGTTCGGGGAGTTCGTTTTCAGCCATTTTAGTACTTACGCTCCTTCGGCTCGTAGCGGGTGTAGACAACGGGCTTGGTTTCGAATCGCAGGCCCTTGACACCCTCAAACTCGGATTCGGGGTCGAGGTAGACCATCGAGTGCTTCATGAAGTTGACATCGTCACGCTTGGGGAAGTCCTCGCGGTAGTGACCACCACGGGATTCCTTACGGTGCAGCGCGCCAACGGACATGACCTTTGCCAGCTCAATCAGGAAGCCAAGCTCAACAGCCTCAAGCAGGTCGAGGTTGAAGCGCTTGCCCTTGTCCTGGATGGAGATGTTCTTGTAACGCTCTTCCAATTCAGCGATGGTTGCCAGTGCTGCGCGGATGGTCTCGTCGGTACGGAACACCTGCATGTCAGCTTCCATAGCCTTCTGCAGGTCTGCGCGGATAGCGCCGACCTTCTCGGTGCCCTTGCCTTCGAGGATGCCGTTGAGCATGTTGAGAACGCGATCTGCTGCGTCGTCCGGAACCGGTACGAACTCAGCGGATGCTGCGTACTCTGCTGCCTTGCGGCCTGCACGCTTACCGAACACGTTGATGTCCAGCAGGGAGTTGGTGCCCAGACGGTTTGCACCGTGGACGGACACACAAGCAACCTCACCAGCTGCGTAGAGGCCGGGGATGGTCTCTTCGCTGTTGTGGTAGACCTCGGTCTCGTTGTTGGTGGGGATACCGCCCATTGCGTAGTGCGCGGTGGGGAACACCGGGATGGGCTGGTGGTGCGGTTCCACTGCCAGGTAGGTACGAGCGAACTCGGTGATGTCCGGCAGCTTCTCGTCGATGTGCGAGGGCTCCAGGTGGGTCAGGTCCAGCAGCACGTAGTCCTTGTGGGGACCGCAGCCGCGGCCTTCGCGCACCTCGTTTGCCATTGCACGTGCCACGATATCGCGGGGTGCGAGGTCCTTAATGGTGGGTGCGTAGCGCTCCATGAAGCGCTCACCGTCAGCGTTACGGAGAATACCGCCTTCACCACGAGCACCCTCGGTGACGAGAATGCCCAGGCCAGCCAGGCCGGTCGGGTGGAACTGAACGAATTCCATGTCCTCCAGGGGCAGGCCTGCACGCAGTGCGATAGCCATGCCGTCACCGGTGAGGGTGTGTGCGTTGGAGGTGGTCTTGAAGATCTTGCCACAACCGCCGGATGCGAAAATCACGGACTTAGCCTGGAAGACGTGGACCTCGCCGGTTGCCAGGTCGTAGGAGACGACGCCTGCGGGGCGGGGCTTGCCCTCTTCGTCCTTGACCAGGATCAGGTCGAGAACGTAGAACTCGTTGTAGAACTCCACATTGTGGCGAACGCAGTTCTGGTAGAGGGTCTGCAGAATCATGTGGCCGGTACGGTCAGCTGCGTAGCACGCGCGGCGCACAGCAGCCTTACCGTGGTCACGGGTGTGACCGCCGAAGCGGCGCTGGTCAATGCGGCCTTCGGGGGTTCGGTTGAAGGGAAGGCCCATCTTTTCCAGGTCGAGCACAGCGTCAATAGCTTCCTTAGCCATGATTTCTGCTGCGTCCTGGTCAACCAGGTAGTCGCCACCCTTGACGGTGTCAAAGGTGTGCCACTCCCAGTTGTCCTCTTCAACGTTAGCCAGAGCGGCGCACATGCCACCCTGTGCTGCGCCGGTGTGGGAGCGGGTGGGGTATAGCTTGGTCAGTACCGCGGTGCGAACTCGCTGGCCGGCCTCAATGGCGGCACGCATACCTGCGCCACCGGCACCGACGATCACTACATCGTACTTATGTACCTGCATGATGTTCTTTCTGTGTTTTAGATGTTTTCGTTTGTCTCGGATACGTCGCCGTTAGCGTGCCGAGCAGAAGCTGGGAAGCAGATTAGCCGCTGCGCCCGAGGGGCAGGGGTCGAATGCGAAGATGGTGAGGGTACCAACCAGCAGGACGAATGCGCATGCTGCGAAGAGGATGACCTTCAGCCAAATACGCAGGCGGTCCTTCTCAGCGTAGTCATCGATGATGACGCGGATACCGTTAGCACCGTGCAGCATAGCCAGCCAGAGCAGCAGCAGATCCCAGACCTGCCAGAAGGGGTTCGCCCACTTGCCGCCCACGAAGCCGAAGTCGATGGCGTGGATGCCGTCGCCGACCATGAGGTTGGAGAACAGGTGACCGAAAATCAGCACGACGAGTACAACGCCGGACAGGCGCATACCCAGCCAAGCGAACATCTCAAAGTTGTTGCGCTTGGAGGAGGAGCGGTTGTACTTCACACCGTCGATGCGGTTGTCACGCAGACGGGGTACATAGGTGCGGGGCTTAAGCGGAGTAGCCATAGTTTAGTGACCTCCCATGTGCGAGAAAACGATCGGCAGGTGACGTGCGGCAAAGCCAGCAACGGTGATTGCCCAGAGGAAAAGCACAACCCAGAGAATCTTGATGTGCATGTAGGTTGCCTTCTGGCTGATTTCGACGTTGCCGTCCTTGTTCTTCGCCTGAATGTGCTCCACGTGCGAGTTGGTTGCCTTACCCCAGAAGTCAATGAGGATAATGCGAATACCGTTGAACGCGTGGTAGACGATGGCGGCGACAAGCGCGGTCTCACCCAGACCCATGATGGGGTTCTTGTACAGGCTCAGTACGCCATTGTAGGCCTCCGGGGAGATACGCACGACGGCAGTATCCAGGATGTGTACAAGAAGGAAGAAGAAAATCGCGATACCGGTAATGCGATGAGCAACCCAGGACCACATGCCCCAGCGGCCGCGGTAGAGGGTTCCTTTAGAACCATTCAACACTGAATAACCTCCTGCTGCGACGGCGAGCGTCTGGGTTCTGGTACCGCATTTTTAGGCTCCAGCTTCCAGGCACAGCTGTGTGCTCACCGACTGCTTTTTGTTCGTCTGTTACTTCCAAGATATCAGGTAAATTCACAGCTTACTGACACCCTGTTTAGGGTTTTTTTACAGGTTCTAAAAGGGAATTAGAGCATGTTTTTATTGCGATATCGCCTACTTCCCTGTGTTTGTGCGGGACTTACCTTAACCTAACCTCAAACATCGCCTAAATGAGAGCCATCTGACACTTTTTGTTTAAACCCTAAAAGAATTCGATATATGACAAATTGACCCGCTATTCTTGAAGCGATGAATACTGCACTCACTCGATTCCGCCCGCTTATTCCCGCCGGCGGTGTTGGCTCGCGTTTGTGGCCTCTATCCCGCGCGCACGCCCCGAAGTTCCTGCTCGACCTCACCTCGTCGGGCAATTCCTTGTTGCGTGACACCTACGACCGTCTCATCGATCTCAGCAACGGTTCCGTCATGGTGGTTACCGGTACTTCGCACGCCAATGCGGTCACCCAGCAGATTCCTGAACTGCGTGCCGCTGACCTGGTACTGGAGCCCTCCCCCAAGGATTCGGCTGCAGCTATCGGCCTGGCTTGCGCTATCATCCACCGCCGCGAACCGGACGCCATCATTGGCTCCTTCGCAGCTGACCACGTGATCAGCCCCGTGGATGAATTCCACCGTGTGGTGACCGAAGCTGTCATCACCGCGGCAACCGGCAAGATTGTCACCATCGGTATTACCCCCACCGAGCCCTCCAGCGCGTTTGGCTACATCCACGCCAGCGAGTCCCTGGGTATTGAGGACGCCCCCAACGCTCAGGCTGTGGACACCTTCGTGGAGAAGCCCGATGCCGCTACCGCACAGAAGTACCTGGACTCCGGTGAGTACACCTGGAACGCAGGCATGTTCGTGGCACCGGCGGCTCTGATGCTCAAGCACCTCGAGGCGAACGAGCCCGAGCTGTACGCGGGCATCATGGAAATTGCTAACGCTTGGGACACCCCCGAGCGTGAGGCTGTTATGGACCGCGTCTGGGAGACCCTGCCCAAGACCGCTATCGACTACGCTGTGGCTGAGCCCGCTGCGGCAGCGGGCGACGTTGCAATGGTTCCCGGTTCCTTCAGCTGGGACGATGTGGGAGACTTCGACGCTGTGGCACGCCTGAACACCGAGAAGAGCGGCGAAGAGCTGACCATTCTCGGCGAGAAGGATAACGTTATCAACCACGGTTGTTCCGGCATTATTGTCGCGAATACCGACCGCAAGATCTCTATCCTTGGCCTCGACGATATCGTTGTGGTGGACACCCCCGACGCCCTGTTGGTCGCTCCGCGCTCCAAGGCACAGGCTGTCAAGGATGCAGTGGGTGAGGTCAAGGCGCGAGGCCTGAACAACCTCCTCTAAGTTTTTAGCCCTAAATGTTTAGCTCCGAGTAGGCGCTTGAACCCTACTCGAGCAAAAGACACCTCTAGAAACCGGCTCTCTTCTTTTCGGAAGGGAGCCGGTTTTTTATGCCCTGATGAGCCATTTCGCGAGTCGATTCAAGGCTTTCACCTAGTGGGGGCACGGAAGGATGCTCCCCTGCGGCTGGATCATGGGTCTGAATGCCTTACGCACCCGGCGTGGGCTACACTTCCAGAGTCTGATACAAGCCAAGGATCAACCACTATAGAGAACCATTCTCATGTTAATCTTGGTACATGCACATGACCCGTAAGTTTTTCCTCACCCGTGCCGGCGCACTCGGCGCAGTAGCCGCACTCGCCCTGACCGCATGCGGCTCCCAGACCACCCAGAACGCCCAGACCAGCCCCAGCGCCTCCACCTCCGCGAGCGCAACCCCCGCCCCTATCACCGAAGGCAAGGGCGCGGCAAGCCGCGTCGCCATCACCTACGACGGTGGCGTGCTCGTTTACGACGCCAAGGACATGAAGCTGCTCGCAGACATCCCCAAGGAAGGCTTCCTGCGCCTCTCCGACGCTGGCGATAACCGCCACCTCGTCGTTGCAGACGGCAACAGCTACACCTTCCTGGACACCGGCGTATGGTCCGTAGCGCACGGCGACCACTCGCACTACTACACCACTTCCCCGTCGCTGTCCTCGCTGTCTCTTGCAGCTGACCACACCGGTCACGTCATCAAGGACAACGGCAAGGTCGCGGCATTCGCCGACGGCACCGGCTCCTTCGCCGTGTACGACCCGGCGAAGCTGACCCACGACAAGCGCACCGCCTCCTCCCTGGAGACCACCACCGTCACCCTGCCGAAGCCTCACCACGGCTTCGCAATCCCGCTGCCCAATGACCAGTACCTGGTAGCGGTCGGCGACTCGAAGACCCGCACCGGCGCCGCTGTTGTGGATGCGCAGGGCAAGACCGTCACCGAGAGCCCCGCCTGCCCCGGCGTTCACGGTGAAGCCATCGCTAAGGACGGCGCGTTCTCCATCGGCTGCACCGACGGCGCGCTGGTCTACAAGGACGGCAAGTTCACCAAGATCACCAACCCCGAGGACCCGTACTCGCGCTCGGGTAACCAGGCCGGTAAGGCTGACTCCCAGTACGTTCTGGCGGACTACAAGACCGACAAGGACGCTAAGCTGGAGCGCCCCGAGAAGTTCTCCATTATCGACACCGTTGCGGCAACTCGCACCGTCTACTCCCTGCCTTCTGGCGTGAGCTACACCTTCCGTTCGCTGGCTCGCGGTCCCCAGGGTGAGGCGCTGCTGCTGACCACCGACGGTAAGCTGCGCGTCTTCGATCCGGCAACCGGCACTGAGCTGGGCTCTGTCCAGCTTATGGAGGCGTGGACCGAGTCTGAGACGTGGCAGGATGAGCGTCCGGCTCTGTGGGTGGACGGTAAGACCGCCTACGTGACCGACCCGGCGACCAAGAAGCTCATTGCGGTATCTCTGTCGAACCCGGCAGCGCCGAAGGAGCTGATGAGCGTGGAGCTTCCGAAGACCCCGAACGAGATTCTGGGTGTCTCTTCCTCGAACGCTGCACCGGTTGAGGCTGAGGCACACGGCGCTGAAGCGCACGGCTCTGCTTCCTCCTCGGCTTCCGCTGATGCGCACGAGTCTGGCGAGGCTCACGAGGGCCACTCCCACTAGGGATCTCACGCTGAGATAAACCTAGTGAAAGCATAAAGAGAGATGCGACCGATAACCTATCGGTCGCATCTCTCTTTATGTTTTCCAGGTTGATACGCCTGCTCCTAACGCAACGGCAGAACCGTCATCTCTTCCCAGTCCTGCCCGTCATAGGAGTAGCAGTGTAGGTGATCCACGGTGAAGGTGCGCTGCTCGGCGGGCAGAGCATCAAACACCTCACGGGCGTTCGCCACCTGCTCTTCCGTGAGCCCGTGACCCAGGGTCACGTGCGGCACATAGGGGAAGGACGCCACGCCGGCACCGAATAGCTCAACCAGCTTCTGGTGAATCTGCTCGAACTCGGCCCTACCCGCCTCCAGGTTCAGGTACTCCACCTCGGTGACCGGGCGGAAGGAGTGTACCGAACCCCAGCGCGCCTCAAAACGCGGCGTGTCCAGCGCCTCGCGGAACTGCGGGGAGTGCACCTCAACCATTAGAGACTCGTTCAGCTCCGTCAGGTACACGGTCACGTGGGTGCTGATAGGCGCCACCGCACCACCGGCTACCGCGCGCTTCCACTCTTCCAGGCGCTGAACATTCTCACCGCTCACGTGCGCAATAACGCTCAGGTAGCGGCGACCGGGTTTCAGGGTCGGGGATACAGGAGCCGTCGTGGGGCTCGAAGAGTTCTCTTGTGCTGTCATCTTAATCGTGCAGGTAATGCGGCGTCTCAGCCGGGCAGGCTGAACAGCGCGCTAGATTGCGGCGGCAGGCAGGAAGCCAACCTTCTTGTACACGTTCTCAATGGTGACGGTAGCGATCTCGCGGGCAGCGGATGCGCCCACAGCCAGCAGGCGGTCCAGCTCGGCGGGGTCGTCCATCAGCTCGAGGGTACGCTCACGCACCGGGGTGAGGCGCTCCACCACAATATCGGCAAGGTCGACCTTCAGGTGGCCGTACATCTTGCCCTCGTAGCGTGCCACGATCTCGTCGATGCTCTCGCCGGTCATTGCCGAGTAGATGGAGAGCAGGTTGGAGACGCCGGGCTTAGCCTCGCGGTCGTAGGCGATGACGGAGCCGTCATCGGTCACGGCGGACTTAATCTTCTTCTGGGTGACCTTGGGGGTGTCCAGAAGCTTGATTAGGCCCTTATCGGATGCCGCAGACTTGGACATCTTCGAGGTCGGGTCCTGCAGGTCGTAAATCTTAGCGGTTTCCTTCAGAATCACCGGATCGGGCACCACAAAGGTCTCACCGAAACGGGAGTTGAAGCGCTGAGCCAGGTTACGGGTCAGCTCCAGGTGCTGACGCTGATCCTCGCCCACGGGCACGCCGTCCACCTGGTAGAGCAGGATGTCGGCGGCCATCAGAATCGGGTAGGTGAACAGGCCCACGGAGGCGTTCTCGGCGCCCTGCTTCTGGGACTTGTCCTTGAACTGGGTCATACGGGAGGCCTCGCCGAAGCCGGTGAAGCAGTTCAGAACCCACGCCAGCTGGGCGTGCTCGGGCACGTGCGACTGCACGAACAGCGGGGTGCGGGTCGGGTCAATGCCGGAGGCGATATACTGCGCCGCGGTCAGGCGGGTACGCTCACGCAGCTCCTCGGGGTTCTGAGGAACGGTGATGGCGTGCATATCCGGGATAAAGAACAGACATTCGTTATTCGGGTCGTCCTGCAACGCCACCCAGTTGTTCACAGCACCAATGTAGTTACCCAGGTGCATCGAATCAGCCGACGGCTGCGCACCCGAGTAGATACGTGCCTTCTGCTGAGAGGCGTTAGGGATGAGGGACTTATCCTGCTTCTTTTCGTCTGCCATAGTTATTTCCTGTGCAGTTCTTCCTGTGCGGTGCTGCGGACGGTGCAGCACATCTTCAAAAACTTATCTGTAGGTGGGTCCGCGTCTTACTCACCGATGCGGTAGTCAACCACGAGCGGCGCGTGATCGCTGAAACGCTCATCGTAGCTTGCCGCGCGGTCCACGACCGCTTCCACGGCGCTTTCGGCGAGCGCCGGGGTCGCCATGTGGTAGTCGATACGCCAGCCTGCGTCATTATCGAACGCCTTACCGCGGTAAGACCACCAGGTGTAGGGGCCGGGCACCTGACCCGCCAGCTCACGAGCCACATCGCGGTAGCCGATATCGCCGAAGAAGCGGTCAAAGTAGGCGCGTTCCTCCGGCAGGAAGCCGGCACGCTTCTGGTTAGCCTTCCAGTTCTTAATGTCCAGCTCGGTGTGGCCCACGTTCAAATCGCCCACGATGAGCACGTGGTCCGAGTGCTTTGCCAGTTCAGGCATGCGCACCAGCATGCGCTCCAGGAAGCGGTACTTATCGTCCTGCTTCTGGGTGCCGACCTCACCGGAGTGAACGTAGGCGCTGACCACGGTCAGGGTCTTACCGTTGGGCAGAACGTAGTCCGCCTCAACCCAGCGGCCCGAATCGTCAAAGTACTCTTCGCCAATATTCGAGCGGGTCGCCACCGGCTGATTCTCCAGGACTTCACCGGCCGAGTTCGGGGTGCGGCGGGTCGCCACCAGTACACCGGCGCGGCCCTTCGCGGCAGCCTCCGCGTGCAGAATATGCCACTGGGATTCGTCCAGCAGCTCACGCACGATAGCGTCGGGGGCGCGCACCTCCTGCAGGCAGAGAATGTCGATGTCACGGCTCGCCAACCACGCCGCCATATCCTTCTTATAGGCGGCGCGGATACCGTTCACATTCACGCTCGCCACGCGAAGCAGACCGCTCGGGCGCGGTGCAGGGGTGTTAGAAAAATGCATAGTCTTAATTATGCCAGTTTGAGGGAAGAGAAATTTTCACTCGTGCGCGTTTTTTCTCTGGCTGAACGGTAAACTATTGGGTGATGAATTCACACTCCTCACATACCACCGACCACGGTGCCCCCTCACATTCTGCGGGCACCACCGCATCCGAAAGTACCGCTCACAACGCTGAGAGCCGCTACGAGCTACCCCCGATTCCCGGCCCGAAGTACGAGCAGGTCATCCACTACATTGAGCAGCGCTACATTATTCCCGGCAAGCCCGGCGATAAGCTGCCCACCGAACGCATGATTCAGCAGAACTTTGGGGTGAGCCGCCAGACGGTTCGTAGCGCCCTGAAGGTTCTGATTGAACGCGGCCTGCTCTACAACGTGCAGGGCTCCGGCACCTACGTTGCCGAGCGCACCGACGCCACCTACATTCCGCGCGTGGACACCTTTGTTGACGATATGCGCCGCCGCGGTTTTGAGGGCTCCACCCGCATGATTGCGACCCGCTGGGTGGACGCCACCGAAGAGATTTCCACCCACCTATCCGTGCCGGTGGGCGAGCAGGTGCTGTTCGTGCGCCGCCTGCGCCTTGCCGACCACGAAGTCATTGGCTTTGAGCGTTCCTACTTTGTGAAAGCCGCCGCAAGTAGCATCCTGGACGCCATGATGGCGGAGATGTCCGGTGCGATGAGCTCGCTAGACCAGCTTGCCGACACCCCCAACGCCATTAAGCACGCCCGCGTACGCACCAGCGCGGCGCTCTTCACCGACGCCGACGCCGAGGCGTTCAACCAGCAGGTTCCCGTGGGCGAGGCGGCGTTCAAGGTCTGCGCGACCGGCTACACCGAAGAAGGTAGCCCCGTAGAGTACGCAGAGACCTTGTACCTTGCCGATGCCTACTTCTACGAGATGATTCTCTAGCACCTGCCTTTTCTCTTGTGATGACAGTGTGAAGGGCGGTGCCCCGGTAGATTGTTCTACCGGGGCACCGCCCTTTTGAGTTATCAGCTCTGAAATATTTCAGCTCTAAAATGCTGCGGGCCTTACGCCGCCTGACGCTCCGCGGTCTCAACCACGTTCACCAGCAGCTCCGCGCGGGTCATCGGGCCCACACCGCCGGGGTTCGGGGAAACCCAGGATGCCTTCTGCGCAGCCTCCGGGGAGACATCGCCGAAGAGCTTCTTCTTGCCGGTCTCCGGGTCCTCAGCGCGGGAAACACCAACGTCCAGCAGGATTGCGCCGTCCTTGACCTGGTGAGCCTTCAGCACGTGCGGAACACCCACAGCGGCAACAATGACGTCAGCCTCGCGCAGTACCTCGTCCAGGTTCTCGGTACCGGTGTGCGCCAGGGTTGCGGTCGCGTTCACCTCGCGGCGGGTCAGCAGCAGACCCAGCGGGCGGCCCACGGTAATGCCGCGGCCGAGCACCACAACGTTCTTGCCGTTCCAGTCGATGCCGTGGCGCTTCACCAGCTCAATGACACCGTTGGGGGTGCAGGGCAGCGGGGAATCCAGCGGCTCAGAAACGTTCAGCACGAGCTTGCCGAGGTTGGTCGGGTGCAGGCCGTCAGCGTCCTTCTCGGGGGCGATGCGCTCCAGCACGCGGTTGGTGTCCAGGTGCTTGGGCAGGGGCAACTGCACAATGTAGCTGGTGCACGCCGGGTCGTTGTTCAGCTTGTCGATCTCTGCGTCGAGCTCTTCCTGAGTGATGTCACCGGGCAGGTCCACACGGATGGAGTTAATACCGATCTCTGCGCAGTCGCGGTGCTTAGCGCCCACGTACGAGCGGGATGCGGGGTCGTCACCGACCAGCACGGTACCCAGGCCGGGGGTAATACCCTTAGCCTTGAGCGCCTCGACGCGCTCCTTCAGCTCTTCCTTGATGGCTGCGGCGGTTGCGTTACCGTCTAGAATCTGGGGCATTGTTTTTCCTTCCATAGATTGCGGCGGGTTCGCCGAAACGGACGGTCTGTGTGTTGGGTTCTAGGGTGTGCCCCTAGAGGTACCACTCCCCCGCTACGTCCCTCAACGAATGTGGCGGGTAGAGCAGCAAAAAGTAAGAGGGCGAAATAACCCCGCCCGCTCAGCACCCACGAAGGGATGTTGAGCGAACGGGGTCATTCATGGGTCTACCAGTTCTCGCTGCCCTGGTAGAGGGGGTACTTGGCGCACAGTGCCTCAACGCGGGCACGCAGCGCAGCGATGTCCGGGTTCGGCAGCAGTACGGAAGCGATAATGTCGGCAACCTCGGTGAAGCCCTCGGCGTCGAAGCCGCGGGTCGCCAGAGCAGGGGTACCGATACGCAGACCGGAGGTCACCATCGGCGGGCGGGGGTCGTTCGGCACAGCGTTACGGTTGACAGTAATACCGGCATCGTGCAGCAGGTCTTCTGCTTCCTTGCCGTTGAGGGCGTGGTTGCGCAGGTCAACAAGCACCAGGTGAACGTCAGTACCGCCGGATGCGATGGAAACGCCGGCGTCCTTCACATCCTGCTGCAGCAGGCGGTTCGCCAGGATCTGTGCGCCCTCAACGGTGCGCTTCTGGCGGTCCTTGAACGCGTCAGATGCGGCGACCTTGAACGCGGTAGCCTTCGCGGCAATCACGTGCATGAGCGGGCCACCCTGCTGGCCGGGGAACACTGCGGAGTCAATCTTCTTCTTCAGCTCCTCGGTGCAGAGGATGAAGCCGGAGCGGGGACCGCCCAGAGTCTTGTGTACGGTGGAGGAGACCACGTGTGCGTGCGGGACGGGGTTCGGGTGCAGACCTGCAGCCACCAGGCCCGCGAAGTGGGCCATGTCCACCCACAGGTACGCGCCGATTTCGTCAGCGATCGCGCGGAACGCAGCGAAGTCCAACTGACGGGGGTACGCGGACCAGCCGGCGATAATCAGCTTGGGGCGCTCAGCCAGCGCCAGTTCACGCACCTGCTCCATGTCAACGCGGCCGTTCTCGTCCACGCTGTAGGCGACAACGTTGTACAGCTTGCCGGAGACGTTCAGCTTCATGCCGTGAGTCAGGTGGCCGCCGTGTGCCAGGGACAGACCCATGATGGTGTCGCCGGGGTTCAGCAGTGCATGCATGACGGCGTTGTTCGCCTGCGCGCCGGAGTGGGGCTGAACGTTTGCGTGCTCAGCGCCGAAGAGTTCCTTCACGCGGGAAATAGCGAGGGACTCAACGATGTCAACGAATTCGCAACCGCCGTAGTAGCGGCGGCCGGGGTAACCCTCAGCGTACTTGTTGGTCAGCACCGAGCCCTGGCTTTCGAGGACGGCACGGGGGACGAAGTTCTCGGATGCAATCATCTCGAGGGTGTTCTGCTGGCGCTTGCGCTCCAGCTCAATGGCTTCTGCAACCTCGGGGTCGAGGTCGGCGAGGGGCATCTCGAGGATCTTCTGCTCGGACATTACGCTCCTGGGAGTGTTTTTGCGTTATCTTCGGTCGCTCATCATCGGGGTTTCCGCGGCGTATGCCGGGCGTTCTTCAGGAGGCGGCGGGCGCCTCCAACTGAAAACCCCGAATGAAAAAAATATGAGCTACACCTCATAATACCGTAAAGCCCGCTTTCCTTCGAGAAGGAAAACGGGCTTTACCAAGCATCACGATGAAGTTTTCACGGTGTCTGCGCGAGTCCGGCGCGGGGCGCACAACACACCCCGGCGGGCTTATTGGCGGCAGTTTACGCAGGTCTGTGCGCCCTACGCCTGACGCAGAATAGCGGAAGCGTACTCCAGGTACGCCTCGCGAGCGCTCTCCTTCTTACCGCCAGCCACCAGCTGGGTCTGCACCACGTAACCGGTCAGCACCGACAGCACCGCGGCACCGATAACGGTCAGCCACTCTTCAAGCTCTTCTTCGGTGAAGTCCAGCTCAGCGGCACCCCAGGCGCGGTAGCGTTCCAGGGACTGATCGCGCAGGTAGCTCAGCTGTTCAGACACCACGGTCGCCAGCTGCGGCATTGCCACAGCCTCGCCCCAGGTGACGAGCAGGTGACGGCGAATCTTGGGGGTGTCCAGCACCTTCAGGCACCCGAACACGTAGTCCCAGGGCTGTTCGGCGCGGATGCGGTCGAAGGGCGCCATGTCCATGCGGGCTGCCGCCAGGATAATCTCATCCTTGGAGGAGAAGTGGTTATAAATCGCTCCAGCAGACAGGCCAGTGGCCGCAATAATCTCGCTCATCGAAGCCTTCTGATAACCCTGCTTGATGAAGCATTCGCGGGCGGTCTCTACAATCTGAGAACGCCTGTTCTTTTTGTATTCTTCGCTGACTTTAGGCACACCCTAATCCTAGCGAACTTTTAGCCAATCCGTGCGCATCCTGGTCGCTGTTGACGCGCCCTCATGCGCAAATCCGGCGCAAAATAGAGCAAAAATTCTATAAATACGACTGCCCACAATACGGATGCTCCACCGCAGATGTTCCAACACGAATGTCCCAGGTGGAGAGTATGAAAAAGCGGGGCATCCCAGGCTCACCAGAAGGTTCACCCTAGAATGCCCCGCTCACAGCGGGCAGCTCAGCGCAGGCTGAGCCCGCTACACATTTTTAGTGGAAGAAGTGGCGGGTACCGGTCAGGTACATGGTCACGCCAGCAGCCTTAGCCGCCTCGATAACTTCCTCGTCGCGGATCGAACCGCCCGGGTGCACGACGGCACGCACGCCGGCGTCCAGCAGCACCTGCAGGCCGTCAGCGAAGGGGAAGAACGCGTCGGATGCGGCAACCGCACCGCGGGCACGCTCGTTACCTTCACCGCCGAGAGTGTTCGCGCGCTCCACCGAAAGCTTGCAGGAATCCACGCGGTTCACCTGGCCCATGCCGATGCCCACGGCGGCACCGTTATCGGCAAGCAGAATAGCGTTGGACTTGGGCGAACGCAGTGCACGCCACGCGAACTCGAGGTCGCGCAGGGTTGCCTCGTCAGCCGGCTCACCGGCGACCAGGGTCCAGTTCTTCGGGTCGTCGCCCTCAGCCTGCAGGCGGTCAGCCTCCTGGAAGAGTGCGCCACCGGAAATGGGGCGGTACTCGATAGCCTCGCGGGCAAAGCCCTCGGGCAGAACCAGCAGACGCAGGTTCTTCTTCTCGCGCAGGATCTCCAGCGCCTCGGGCTCGAAGCCGGGAGCCACAATCACCTCGGTGAAGATGCCCTTGACGGTCTGAGCCATAGCGGCGGTCACCGGGCGGTTAGCGGCAATCACGCCACCGTATGCGGACAGCGGGTCGCATGCGTGCGCCTTCGCGTGAGCGTCCGCAATCGGGTCAGCCGCGCCGGGGGTTGCCACAGCAATACCGCAGGGGTTGTTGTGCTTGATAACTGCAACAGCCGGCTCGTCGAAGTCGTAAGCGGCACGCAGAGCGGCGTCAGCATCAACGTAGTTGTTGTAGCTCATCGCCTTACCGTGCAGCTGCTCCGCCTGAGCAATGCCGGGGGCAGCGGCGGGGTCAGAGTACAGGGCGGCGCGCTGGTGCGGGTTCTCGCCGTAACGCAGGGTCTCGCTGCGCTCGAAGCCCAGGCCAGCGTACGGGGGCCAGAAGTTAGCGCCCTCATCCTGCAGGAACTGGGCTGCAGTCCAGGTAGCCACAGCGGTATCGTACGCGGCGGTGTGGGCGAACGCGCCAGCAGCAAGGCGGCGGCGCTCATCCAGGGAGAAGCCACCGTTCTTAGCGGCCTCAACAGTGCGTGCGTAGTCGGCGGGGTCCACAACAATTGCGACGGCGTCGTGGTTCTTCGCGGCAGCGCGAACCATGGAGGGGCCACCAATGTCGATCTTCTCGATGATGGCGTCCTGATCGGCGCCGGACGCAACGGTCTCAACGAAGGGGTACAGGTTCACAACCACCAGGTCGAAGGGCTCGACATCTAGCTCGCCGAGGGTGTCAATGTGCTCCTGCTTGCGGCGGTCAGCCAGAATACCGGCGTGAATGTGCGGGTGCAGGGTCTTCACGCGGCCTTCGAGGCACTCGGGGAAACCGGTCACTTCGGTCACCTCGGTGACGGGTACGCCTGCTGCCGCGATGGTGGATGCGGTGGAGCCGGTGGAGACCAGCGCGACGCTAGCCTCGTGCAGGCCGCGGGCAAACTCCTCCAGACCGGTCTTGTCGTAGACGGAAATGAGGGCGCGGCGCAGGGGCACGCGATCGAGCTCAATGAGAGACACAAATACTCCGATGCTTTAGACGTGCACGCCGGCTCTCGGCGGCACAGCTGGTGGATGGACGTAGCCTGCCAGGATCGACAGGATATGTGTGGGGGTATTCCCCGCCGCTGTGCACCTTCCCCTCAGGGGTACTCGGGTGCCACAACGGAACGTGTGTGGGCGGCGGGGTGTGAGCTCGGCTCATTCCGCCGCGAGAATCTAGTGGGCGGAATTAGTTGCCAGATGCAGCGCCGTGGGATTCAGCGAGGGATGCGATGGTCTGCACGAGCAGACGGCGCTCCTGCACCTTAATGCGTTCGTGCAGGGTTTCTTCGGTGTCGTCATCCAGAACGGGCACTGCCGCCTGGGCGAGGATGGGGCCGGTGTCAACGCCCGCATCCACAAAGTGGACGGTCAGGCCGGTAATCTTCACACCGTGCGCCAGGGCGTCACGCACGCCGTGCGCGCCCGGGAAAGAGGGCAGCAGGGCGGGGTGGGTGTTAATAATGCGGTTGCTGAAACGCTCGACCAGCTGCGCGTCAACAATGCGCATGAAGCCGGCGAACACAATGTAATCGGGGTCGTAGGAAGCGATCTTTTCTTCCAGCGCGCGGTTCCAGGAGGGGCGGTCGGCGTAGTCGCCGGGCTGCACCAGGAAGGTGGGTACGCCCGCCGCCTGGGCACGTTCGATACCCAGACAGGGCTTGTCGGCGCCCACTGCCGCAATGTCGAGGGGAAGCTCGCCCGCTGCTACAGCGTCGAGAATGGACTGAAGATTCGTTCCGGAGCCGGATACCATAACCACAATTCGCACCCGACTAGTATAACCCGTCTCACACCCTTATCCAAAGGGGTCAGAGGCTCACAACACACCTCAAGCCCAAAGGCGAGCGCAAAGAAACCCCGGCGAGACAAATCCTCACCGGGGTTCGCTGGGGTTCGCTGAGGTTCACCAGGCGCAAACTCAACAGGTCACGAACTCAATAGGCTGCATACTCAATAGGTCACGGGCAGGCGGGACGGTACCCTTATAGGTATGTCTACTCCCCCGCAGAACACCCCGAACAACACCCCGCAGCAGCCCACCCCGAACAACGGCGCACCGCAGAACCAGCAGGTTCCGCCGCGAGCGCCGCAACAGGCACCTCAGAACATGATGCCGCAGCCTCGGGGGCCTCAGGGCAAGAAGCCGCGCAAGCCCATCGACCCCATCGAACAGCAGAAAGCGAATATTCGCACCTCGCTCATGCTGATCGTTGCCGCGCTGGTCATTTTTGCGGCGTCTTCCTTCGTGCTCTCCACGATGCCGCTTTTCCTGGCGCTCTTCCTCTTCGCGCTCGCCGGCATCACCCTGAGCATTATTGCGATCGTGCGCACCGCAGTCTACCGCGGCCCCTGGTTCTTCTACATTGCTGCGGGCGTCAGCATTATCTACGGCGCAATGACCCTGCTCGGCGGCATCGGTCTTGCCTTCATGCCCGGCGCGCAGGAGTACCGTGAGTGCCGCGCCGCTGCACTGACTCAGACCGACATGTACACCTGCGACCAGAAGTTCCAGGGCACGATGGACAAGCTCACCGGCGCGTCCAGCTCCAGCTCTTCTTCCGCGCGCTAAGAATGCAGTGCGCTAGTTCTTCGTGCGCGCGGTAGAACCCTGGGCGCTAGAACCATGGGACTTCGAGGAGCTGACATCCAGCGGGGGAAGCTCCACGGTAGACGCCTCATCGGTCACCAGCGGAAGCACGCCGGTCTGGCTACGAACCTCAAAGATGCGCTTCATCGCCTGATCAGCAGAGAGAACATCCAGCTCGCGGTCCACAAAGTCGCGCTCTGAATCCTTCTTCTGCTTCTTACGTGCCGCCTTAGCCGCCCGCTTCGCTTCGCGCTTCTGCTCACGCTCATGCGCGCGGTCGCTGGCACGGCTCTGCGCGGAATCCTGCGCGGCAGATTCAGTGCGGGCGGCATCAGCTGAGTCACCCTGCACTGAGCCATCCTGCGCTGAGTCACCCTGCACTGCGGCAGGCTGTTCAAGGCCAAAACCGAAGTACGCCATGATGCGGCTCGCGCGGCCCTTCGAGCGCGGTGCCTGCTCCGCGGGCTCTTCAACAGTGCTCTCACGCTCAGCCGCTACAGGTTCAGCAGCCTCGTAGACGGGCTCCTGGACCAGCTCGCGAGTCTCCTCCTCGGAGGGGTCATGCGCGTACAGGGCGGGCTCATACGCATCGTGTTCGTACGTAGCGTGCTCGCTGGAGGCAGGCTCGGCAACATCCTCACCCTGCACGGAGGTGGAGTGCAGGTAATCGACCTGCTGAACGGCCTCAATCGGCTCGTACTCCTCAGCAGAGCTCTTTTCAACAAGGCTCTCTTCAACAGGGCTCTCTTCAACAGGGCTCTCTTCAGCAACAGCCTCTTCGGAAGCCGGCTCCTGAGCAACATCCGCAGTGGATTCCGCTACTGCAGGCTCTTCAGCCGACACTTCGCGCTCTGCAACGATGTCTGCAAAAGCGTCCGCCGCCGCACGCTGCGCCAGCTGCTCGGTCGCCTCCACGGGGACAGCAACCACAGGCTCCTGCGGATGCACCGGGACATGACCGGTCGCCACCTCAGACACAACAGACTGCTCAGACGCCACGGACTGCTCGGCCTCAACAACGTTCTCGGAATCCTGCGCGCGTGCCGCTTCCTCAGCCTCACGCTCAGCTGCCTCACGTGCTGCGGCTTCCTCAGCCTCACGCTCCGCACGCTCTGCCCGTTCCTGGGCACGCTCCTGCGCACGCTGCTCACGACGCTGGGCAAAACGCTCGCGGCTCTGTGCAAAACGCTCACGGGTCGAGGCAGTAAAACTCATCAGACGCTCACCCAGGTTCGGGCGCTCATCCGCAAAACGAGGCAGCTCACGGCTGCTATCCGGTACCAGGGCGCGGCTCAGCAGCATACCGAAAGTCACGCCGGCACCCACCGTCAACGCGGTATGCGCCGCAAAAGTCAGCGGCTCAGCGCCAACCTCCGTAAAACGACCAATACCCAGAGAGCCGTACGAAATCCAGCCCAGCCACAGGGCACCAAACGACGTCAGAATACCGGTCACCACGCCCAGCACCACGGCAGAAATCAGCGCAGACAGCGGGCGGAACGGAACCTTCAAGGCAACCCACTCATCCAGGTGATCCTCGCCCTCACGCAAGAACCACCAGCCAGCAATCGCACCGGCAACCAGTGGCACCAGCAAACCCACCAGACCAAATGTGCCCAACGACTCGGGCACAGCGCCCAAAATCGGAAGCATCGGCAAAGTACCAGCATCGCTACTGGTCAAACCAACCGAGGTGCCCGCACCAAAGGAGAAACCGGCACCGGTCGACCACGCAATCGCGTAGATTACCAGGTTCGGCAAGAAACCCAGCTGCAGCAGAGTCACCGCAGTATCACCCACAGCGCCCGCGTGCAGCTCCTGGTAGGTGGCAACGATCTGCGACCAGCCCGCCAAAATACCGATACCCAAAAGCACCGCACCCAGACCAATCAGCGCCACAAAAGCAACCACCGCAGCACGCACCACAGCCCACGCGTACGAACCCGCCCAACGCGAATACTGACTCATCTGCGAAATCTGCTCCGCAGTATCAACACCCACCATGCGCGAGAGCGAACGCGCCTCACGGTAGCCACCCCACATCAGACCAGCCACCACAATACCCAAAGGCACCAGGGCAGCATTCAACGCCTGAAGAGGCTGAGGATGCGGACTCGCCCAACCGTACATCGCCGAACTAATCAGCGCATAGGTCACCGAACCGGACAGCACCGGAATCAAAAACTCACCCTCATACGAGGCACGCGCCAAGCGACGACCCGAACGATAACAGAGCAGCAGCGGCAGAATACTCAAACCCAGCGGCACCAGCGTCATCGTGCCGGCAGAAGCACCAAAAGCAGCCGCAAGATCCAGGGGAACACCGTGAATCAGAAGCCACAGGTGCGCCGACATGGCGGCCACGGAGGAGAACTCCATGTCGCCAAAACCCTTGGTCGCCCACACGGCAGACATCGCCGCAAACACGGCAACAGCAGAGAACAGGGCAGTAACAATTAGCTCAACAACACCCTGAAGCCACAGAGGCATGGGCATGGAATAACGCGAGATAGGTGAGGTGCTTTTCATCGTCCTTCAATCATGCCACGAATTAACGACGAAACCCGCCTCCGATTAACACTCGAAAGCGGGTTCTCACAACTATTCACACAGGGATGCACGCGAGGACGCGCATCCGGCAAAGTTTTAATCCTCAGTCCACGGGTTGGAAGCCTGAACACCCCAGGCGCGGTACACCTGAGCCTTAGAAGAAATCAGCTCCAAATCATAGGCACTCGCGCTCGCCGCCATCAGACCCTCCAGGGCGGCGGTAGGCAGCGGACCGGCATCATCACGACCCACGGCATGCACACCGAGCGGCGCCTGACGACCAGCCCACTCGAGGCTCACATGCGCATCCACATTAATAACGTGGTCGCCAAAGCGCTCAAGAAGTTCGGTAATCCAACGATCAGTTTCCGGGTAGGGGTACAGGCCCTTCAGCTCACCAATACTCAGCACGGAAATGTACATGTGTCGGAACGAGCGGCGGCGCAGAAAAGCGACCACGGCGGGATCAGGATCCGCCTTACGGATCTCCGCAAGAACGTCGGAGTCCAGGAGCATACCGGAGAAATTCATACCCCTAATGCTACGCTACGCGCAGACCGGCATACTGAATAGCGGGGATGCCCTCGGGGTTCGGCAGAAGAAGGAAGTTCAGGAACTCGTCGCGCTTAGAAGAAATGCGGGAGTAATCGTCAATGCTGACTGCGGTGTATCCGCCTCGCGCGGGGACAGCTGCGGCACGCAGGCTTTCCTGGTAGGAGCGGGAGGGGTTCAGAGAGATTGCTGCTTCGGTTGCAGAGCCGTTGTACATGTGACAACCTGCGCCGTGAGTGGCGCGATCCTTTCGCGTTGCTCTTGTCTGTACCAATTACCACCGGTTATTCCGGTGGTGAATACAAACCGCTTCGTCATCCGAGCCACCCGTGAACATGGGGTTGGCGTTCGACCATAGTCGGAGCTTATCAGTCGAAACTCTTGAAGCTGGGTTTAGCTTACAGCATTTTCTCAAGTTAAGTAAAGCGTTTTTTGAAAGAGATTTAGATTATTAGCATTTTGGCTTGTGGGAAAGTTTTAAATGGGGTGAATTTTTGATACTGCGCGGAATATCTTATGTGAATACCGGTGTTTTTATGCGTTAAAAACTCCCCCACCACAAATACGGAATACACCCCAAACCACCGCTCAATAGTCGCTCCAGCAGCCAGTCTGACAGCCAGCCCGGCAGCCGCCAGCAAATGACCGGCGACAAGGCGCAAGCCCGCACAATACGCGATAATGAGCTGGTGAGCGCCAACAACCCCTTCCCCGAAATTCCCGTCACCGTACCGCAGATCATTCGCCAGGCCGGGCACCGCACCTACCAGCGCGGCCTCGCCTACCAGCGCAACCGCGAAGTCATCCGCTACAGCTACGACGAAGACGAGCGCACCCTCACCGGGCTCGTCAACGGAAGCACCATCATCCCCTACGAAGTGACCATTCGCTTCTTCCCCGCCGTCAGCGGCTCCGCAACCTTCACCGCCCGCTGCACCTGCCCCGTGCTCACCGATTGCAAGCACGCCGTAGCGCTCATGCTCACCGCGCTCGACCGCGCCTCCGTAGCGAAAAAGGCACTCAACGAACACCCCGGACCGGTCGGCGTACCCGGTGCCGCGGCAAAGGACGCGGCAGAGGCAAAGGGATCAGCAGATTCAAAGAGCGCGGACGTTGCGGAGGCGAAGAAGTCCGCCGACCCGCTTGCGGCGCTACGTGCCTCCGGTGCGCTCACCACCGCGGCAAAACTACCCGCACCCGATGCAGCGGCTGTCGAGCCCGAAAACCCCCAGGGAAGCTTTGCGCTCAACGAGCTAGGCGCCTCCCCGAGCCTGCAGGCAGAGGCGTCCGCCACCAAAATCTCGGCATGGCGACGCGATCTCTCCTCCGTTCTTTCCGCACGTCAGGACCTTGCGGGCATTGATTCGATGCGCGTGAGCGGTGCCCTGGATTTCTCACTGAGCGTCTCCGGCTCCTACGCGCGCGGCCGCAATATGCCCGGGGCAACCCCCAGCATTAACCTGCTCGCCCGCCCGCTCATGGCGTCCAAAACCGGGCGCTGGATCAAGGGCGGACTCAGCTGGGAAACCTTCGCCTCCAGCGTGGGCGGACCCGTCGGACGGCACGAAATCTACCCCGAACACGAACGATTCTTCGCCGAGCTCTACTCGATTGCCCGCCCCTGGCAGAACATGTATTCCTCGCACCGCGACTGGATTTCGATTAGCGCATCTGCCTCCACTCTGCTCTGGGATGTACTCGCCCGCGCGGAGGATATTGGCCTGCCCCTGCTGATCAACGGTCGCGAGGTGAACTACGCCGTGCTGAGCCCGGCACAGGTGCGCCTGCACGCCAGCGCTGAGAAGCACGCAGAAGGCGCCGGCCTGCAACTTCAAGCCGCGCTCAGCTGGGAAGGACGCGAAGGCGAACTGCTGCGCCAGCTCTGGCTGCCCGCCGCGCACTGCCACCCCATCGGCACCCCGCGCACCGGTTTCTTTGCCCTGGGCGGGCTCGCACAGCAGGAGTACGAGCAGGCGGCAAAGGCGGTGCACTGGAAGACCGCGCGCCCCGGCGCACTGGATGAAGTGGGCCGCGAATCTTTCGTGCAAAAGGACGCGCTGAAGGCGCCGACTGAGGAAGCCGAGAATAGCGCACCGACGATTGCCCCAGTACAGGGTGAGCGGGTGCGCTACTCCCCCGCCGTGCCCGAACTGCCCGAGGGCGTGGAGCTGGCGCTCATCCCCCTGGTCGAGCCGCTCGATGCCGCCTCCGAATCGCTCATTAGCGCCGGAACCGTGCACATTCCCGCCGCGGAACGCGCCACGTTCCAGAAGGAGTATCTGCCCGCGCTCAGCCGTTCCATTCCCTCGCTGACCCCCGATCCTGCGCTGGCGCTGCCGCGCGTGAAGCCGCCGCATCTGGTGCTTGAAATCAGCTTTGACGAGCAGGTACGCCACGACGCGCAGCTGAGCTGGCGTTGGGAGTACCCGCTGAACCCCTTCGCGGAGGACAGCTCAGAGGAGGCGAGCGCGCAGGATTCTGCGGGTGCCTCCGAGGTGCAGTCCCTGCCCGTTTTCGGCTACCCCGGTGAAGAGGGCGGCGAGGTTCGCGATGAGCGTTTTGAGGCGCGCGTACTGCGTTCGGTGCGCACAATTCTTGCCGCCCACCCGGCGCTTTCCGGGCTGGAGGAGCGCCGCATCGAAGGCTGGGAGACCCGCGAGCTGCTCAGCGCGATTCTGCCGAAGCTTCGCCGTGTTTCCGCTGTTCAGGTGCGTTTTAACGGCACCCCACCGGAGTTCGTGGAGGCAACCGACGCACTCATTGAAATCACCGTGAGCGAGGGCAATTCTCGTGACTGGTTCGGCCTGGGCATTGCGGTGAAGGTCAATAATTGGACCGTGCCGTTCGCACAGATTTTTGAGGCACTCGATCGCGGGGCAGACCGTATTCTGCTCGGTAACGGTACCTATTTTTCGCTGCGTCGACCCGAGTTTAAGACCCTGCGCACCCTCATTGCGGAGGCTCGCGAGCTCGACGACGCGGGCGGCGATCTGCGCATTAACCGGCACCAGGCGGGGCTGTTCTCTGAGCTGGAGTCGTTGGCGGCGAGCGTGCATACGACCGCGCGGTGGGATGCTCAGGTGCGTTCGCTACTGGAGCTGGTTGAGGGCCTGGAGGATGCCGAAGAGAGCACCGAAAAGGACTCTGAAAAGACCTCTGACAAGGGAACTCAGGATTCCCCCGCGCTCCAGAAGACCTCTCGCAAGAAGACTTCCCGCCAGATTATTCCGAGCTGCCCGGTACCCATCGGCCTGCAGGCGACCCTACGCCCCTACCAGGTGGAGGGTTTCCAGTGGCTGTCGTTCCTGCACGAGCAGCGTCTGGGCGGTATTCTCGCCGACGATATGGGTCTGGGTAAGACCGTGCAGGCTCTCGCCCTCCTCGCCCACGCCATCGAGGAGCACCGCACCGCCTCCGAACGTGCTGCCGAGCGCGGTGAGAGCGTCGAGCCGTTCGCGCCCTTCCTCGTGGTTGCGCCGACCTCCGTGATTACCAACTGGGCGGCGGAGGCGACACGCTTCCTGCCCGAAGCGAAGGTCGTGACCATCACCGAAACCACCGCAGGTAAGACCCCGCTGGCTGAGCGCATCGCCGGGGCGCACCTGGTACTGACCAGCTACACGCTGCTGCGTATGGACGAGGACGCCTACACCGGCTACGCCCGCACGCTAGGCCGTACCGTTGACGATTCCACGGGCGAGCAGTCCGCCCCCGAAGGCTGGGGTGCGCTCCTGCTGGACGAGGCGCAATTCGTCAAAAACACCGGCACCCGCGCCTGGTCCATCGCCCGCGCGATGCCCGCCCGCACCAAGATCGCGATGACCGGCACGCCCATTGAGAACAACCTCATGGAGCTGTGGGCGCTGCTGGCGATTGTGGCGGATGGCCTGTTCCCCTCAGCCCGTGCGTTCCGTGACCTGTACGCTCGCCCGGCGGAGTCCGGTGAGGACCCGGCGCAAGCCGCGGCGACGGCTGCTCGTCTGCGCCGGCGCATCCGCCCGCTCATGCTGCGCCGCACCAAGGAGCTGGTGGCGGCGGAGCTTCCGGCGAAGAACGATACGCGCGTGAACCTGCCACTGGCTCCCGGTCACCGCCGCATCTATGACACGCATCTGCAGCGTGAACGTCAGAAGGTGCTGGGTCTACTGGAGGATATGGACAAGAACCGGTTCACGATCTTCCAGTCGCTGACCCTGCTACGCCGTCTAGCGCTCGATGCCGCGCTCATCGACCCGGACGCCTACGAGGGCGTCACCTCGGCGAAGCGCGAGTACCTGGTGGAGCGGCTACCCGAGCTGCTGGCCGGGGGGCACCGCGTGCTGGTGTTCAGCCAGTTCACCGGCTACCTCAAGAGCATTTCGGCACGCCTGGCTAAGGAGGGCATCGGTCACCTGTACCTGGACGGTTCTACCCGCAACCGTGCCGAGGTTATCGAGGCGTTTACGAGCGGGCAGGAGCCGGTGTTCCTCATTTCGCTCAAGGCTGGCGGTTTCGGCCTGAACCTGACCGAGGCGGACCACGTGTTCATCATGGATCCGTGGTGGAACCCCGCCGCCGAGCAGCAGGCGGTGGACCGTATTCACCGCATCGGCCAGGACAAGGAGGTGCACGTCTACCGTCTGGTTGCCGAGGGCACCATTGAGGAGAAGGTCATGCAGCTCAAGGAGTCGAAGGCCGCGCTCTTCGATGCGGTGGTCGGTGAGGGCGAGTTCGCCTCCGCGGCGGTGACGGCTGAGGATGTGCGTGAGCTCTTTGCGCCGGCTGTCGAGCGGTAGCCGCCCTCCAATCTGAGCGGTAGCCACCTTCCAGACTGAGCGGTAGACTTCGGGTCTGCTGATATGCCTGACGCCCGTCATTTTTCGTTACTTGGTTACGCCTCGGGCTAGATTCACGCCCGATTCTGCTGTGGCCCTTCTCAACGGGGGCTCTGAGGCGTAACCTGGTACGACTACTTACGGAGGCGCCGCCTCCCCACAGATTCAAAAGGAGCATCATGAGCTACAACGTACCCAATGTAAAGTTCAACGACGGCCGATCCATTCCGCAGCTGGGCTACGGCGTATGGCAGATTGAGGACGAGGTCGCCGAGAAGATTGTGAGCACCGCCCTGGAGATCGGCTACCGCCACATCGACACCGCCGCTAGCTACGGCAACGAGGCGGGCGTGGGCCGCGCTATCGCTAACTCCGGCGTGGCTCGCGAAGACATCTTCCTCACCACCAAGCTGTGGAACTCTGACCAGGGTTACGAGAGCGCTTTCGAGGCGTTCGAGGCTTCCTTGGAGAAGCTGGGTACCGACTACGTTGACATGTATCTGATTCACTGGGCTAAGCCGCAGCAGGGTCTGTACCTGGATTCCTGGCGTGCGCTGATTGAGCTGCAGAAGCAGGGTAAGGTCCGTTCGATTGGTGTTTCGAACTTCCCCGAGGAGCAGTTGCGCGAGATTATCGAGGAGACCGGCGTGGTTCCGGTCATCCACCAGGTTGAGCTGCACCCTTACTTCTCGCAGGAGGCGCTGCGTGCTGTTCACGCTGAGTACGGCATCGCGACTCAGGCATGGAGCCCGCTGGGCAACGGTAGCGATCTGCTGCAGAACCCCGTGCTGGCTGAGATTGCGGAGCGTCGCGGCGCAACCCCCGCGCAGGTCGTGCTGGCGTGGCACCTGGCTAAGGGCACCGTGGCTATCCCGAAGTCCGCGACCCCCTCTCGTATTGAGGAGAACCTGGCGTCGGTGAACGTGAAGCTGACCGCTGAGGACATCGCGGCTGTGGATGCGCTTTCCAGCCCCGAGGGTCGTATTGGCGCTGACCCGGCGAACATTGATTTCTAAGCTGGAGCGTAGAGTCCCGCGTCTAGGGGCTTGAAGCTAGGCAGAGTAAAGCCCCGACAGGCACAGATAGTGCTTGTCGGGGCTTTATCGCGTTCTCAGGATTGAGTTTTAGCGAACGCTCGTTCTCGGATTGGAGTTCTCGGATTGGATGGTTTTTGTAGAGCTATCCTTAGCGAGCGCTCCGCAGCTTATCTTTCACCGCTAGTTCTCGTCCTCGACCAGCAGGGAGAGGGAGATGCGGCGGCGTGCCGGGTCAACCTCCACCACGCGCACCTGCACGATGTCGCCACTGCGCACAATATCGTGTGGGTTCGCCACGTAGCCGCGGCTCATCTGGGAGATGTGCACGAGGCCGTCCTGGTGCACACCAATATCCACGAACGCGCCGAATGCCGCCACGTTCGAGACGGTACCTTCGAGCATCATGCCGGGGCGCACGTCCTCGAAGTGCGAGATGGACTCGGAGAAGCGGGCGGTGCGGAAGCTGCCGCGCGGGTCCAGGCCGGGGCGGCGCAGCTCGGCGAAGATGTCCTCGACCGTGTACACGCCGGCGGTGGCTTCCGCGCTCTCCGGCACGTGGCTGCCCTGTTCGTGACTATCCTGCACATAGTCGGCGGGGTTCAGCCCGGCAAGCGGGTCGGTTCCGTCCGAGGTACCCAGGGCGCCAGCAACCCAGTGGGCGCCATTGCGTGCCTGCGCGTCAGCAATAATGCGGCGCGCGAGCGGGTATGCTTCCGGGTGCACCGCGGAGGCGTCCAGCGGCTCCTCACCGCCGCGGATGCGGATGAATCCTGCCGCCTGGCGGAAGGTTTTCGCGCCCAGTCGCGGCACGTTCAGCAGCTGCTGACGGTTCGCGAAGGCGCCGTGTTCGGTGCGGTAGGCGACGATGCGTTCGGCGGTTGCGGTGCCCACGCCCGCCACGTGCGCGAGCAGCTGCACGGAGGCGCTGTTGAGGTTCACACCCACGGCGTTCACGCAGTCTTCGACGGTGTCGTTGAGGGCGCGGCGCAGGGCGGCGGGCGGCACGTCGTGCTGGTACTGGCCCACGCCGATGGACTGCGGGTCGATTTTGACGAGCTCGGCGAGCGGGTCCTGCAGGCGGCGAGCAATGGAGACGGCGCCACGTACGGTCACGTCGTAGTTGGGCAGCTCGGCGGCGGCGAGGGCGGAGGCGGAGTAGACGGAGGCACCCGCCTCCGAGACGGTCACCTTCTGGGGTGCTTCTGCGCCTTCCTCGCGCAGGGTGCGGATCAGTTCGCTGGCGAGCTTGTCGGTTTCGCGGCTTGCGGTGCCGTTGCCAATGGCGATGAGTTCCACGCCGTGCTCACGGCAGGCGGCGGCGAGCTCGCGCAGTGCTTCTGCCCACTGGTTGCGCGGGGCGTGCGGGTAGACGGTGCCCACGCGCAGCGGCTCACCGGTGCCGTCGACTACGGCGTATTTCACGCCGTGGCGCAGGCCCGGGTCCAGACCGAGGGTGGTCTTGTGTCCGGCGGGTGCGGCGAGCAGAATATCGCGCAGGTTGGAGGCGAACACCTCGGTGGCGTGCTGTGCGGCGGCGTCGAGTAGCTGGTGGCGGATGCGTTCGGCAAGGCGCGGGCGCAGGTGGCTGCGCCATGCGGTGCGGACGGTGGCGGCGAGCCAGCCGAGTACGCGGTCTTCGTCGTCGACGGTGTTGAGCACCTGCACGGGGATGCGTAGCGCGGCGGCGACTTCACGCTCGTATGCAGAACGGACGTTCTCGTAATTTTCGGCGGCGGCCTCAGCTTCGGCGCGGGCAGCACCACGCAGGCGACTGAGCGCCACGGGGGCGGGTGCCACATCCACCTTGAGGCGCACCACGCCGGCATCCTTGGCGCGGTGCAGCGCCAGCACGCGGTGCGGCGGAATCGAACGAATACGGTCCGAGAAGGCGAAATAGTCGGAGAACTTCGCACCAATGCTTTCCTGACCGGCAATCACGCGAGACTCAATCACGCCGCCTTCACACAGGCGCTTGAGGAGCTTTTCGCTCAGCACCGGGTCGGTGAGGGCGCGGTCAACCAGGATCGCGCGGGCACCGTCGAGGGCCTCTTCGGCGCTGTGAATCTGCAGGGCTTCGTCCGCCTCTGCAACCTCAATGCTCTCGTCCTCATCATCCCCATCGTCCCCGTCGTCTTCGGTGCCGTCGGTAATGTATGCGGCGGCGATGGCGTGCGCCTCGGCGAGGGGCACCTCCAGCAGGTCTTCGACGAGGGAATCAAGCCCGGCGGCACGCGCCATCTGGGCGCGGGTCACGCGCTCGCTGCGGTACGGGGCGTAGATGGCGTTCACGTCTGCGATAGTGGCGGCGTTCATGAGCGAGGAACGCAGCTGTAGCAGGGTGAGCGGGTCGATGAGGCCTTCGTCGGCGCGTTCGGTGAGCGCTTCGAGCACGCGGTTGCGGCGCTCTTCGAGGGCGCGGAGCTGACCCAGGCGCGATTGAATGGTGCGCAGCTGGGTGTCGGTGAGTGCGCCCGTTGCTTCTTTGCGGTAGCGGGCGATGAAGGGTACGGAGTTGTCGGCGTCGAGCAGCGCCACGGCTGCGCGGATGCGGTGCGGCGCGATGCCGGTTTCTACGGCGAGCGCGTTGATGAGGTGCTCGGCGGGCTGCTCAGTCTTGCCGCCGGTTTCGTGTTTTTCGCGGTGTGCGGCGCTGCTGGGTTCGTTGCCGGCGGCGCTACTAGGCGCGGGGTCTGCAGCTCGATCCGCGCGCGGGCGGATGCTGCTCGGAAGGGGGTGTTCGCTCATCCTTCCAGTTTCGCATATTTCGCCGCGGCGCATGGGTTGACCGGTGATGCTGAGGATAGAGTCAGCGCGGGGCGTATTTTGCGTGTCTTTGCGGGTGCGGGTAAGCGTATTTTTCCATCGCATCTTCCAGTGCAGATTACGAGTCTTTGCGCACATTTTGCCCTGTGAGTGCGCTAAACTTTGTCATCTTTCCGCAAGAAACCGTGTTATGGGTGCGCATATTTGAATAGTGCTAAGTTTCAGCGATAGATTTAGATAAAAGAGCATATTTTTTTGAAAAAATATCTCTTATTCGTGCAGATAAGGGGTGGCCTCACACCACGCAAACACCCTTATCTGCGTGCACACGTTCAGGGTTTCGGCGGCACGGTACGACAAGGTGCTGCCACATCCCGCAGCTGAAAGAGGGACCCATGCGCGAACAAGCCGCGCTATCAAACGCTCCGGAGGGCTACTTAGATTTTCACGACGAGTACGCGGAACTCATCGCTGAGCTCGCCGCGCTGGGGCTCACCCCTACCCAGGTTCTCCGTCGCCTCAATTTTCTGTATCCGCGCATCAACAAGAAGCACCTGAATTATGCGCTGAACTCCGGCATCTGGCAGTTTGGCCCGGTCACAGCAGACGCCCCGAACTACACGGTGCTCGCCTGCGGCCTCTGGTATGTTTTCGCGGAAGCCTACGATCTGCCCCCGGAGCCCGAGTACGCGGCGCTGATTCTTGATTGCGATATTATCCACGACCTGCCGCCCGCGCTGGAGGCGCGCCACTTCAGCAATGAAGACATTGCGCACGTTCTGGCGAAGATCGGCGCTACGCTCAAGTACCTTGCCGCACACCCCTACTCCCAGCTGGAGGAAGAAGCCTACGCGCAGACCCTCGAGGACATCCGGCTGCGCGGCGTAAAAGAAATCGGTACCGAGGGCGGTAGCCTGTACACCCTGCTTGCCGCCAGCATGGAGGGCGAATCGGCGTGGCCGGCACCGGTTCAGACGGTTAACGACTACCTCGGTGACGGCGACTGGTCCCTGGGCATGCTCCGCACCGGTATCTACCCGGCGGAGGCACTCGAAAACGAGTGGTACATTGACGCCGCCTCGGTACCCGAGGATTTTGCTCCGAAGACCCTGAGCCTCTTTTTGAGCTATTGTGCCCGCTACGACCGCGAACCGACGGCACTGAACTACGGCTACTGGTCGACCATTCCCACTCTGATTGGTGAGGTGCCTCCCTTGGGAGCGGTACGCGCCAAGTTCGGCTCCTGGCAGACGACTCTGCATCGCGGACGCACGCAGATTGCCCGCGAGCTGCGCCTGTGGACGCACAATGAGGCAAACGCGGCGGCAGAGGCTGAGCTGAACGCCGCTGAGGAGCTTGAGCTCCTCGACGCTGAACTCACCGGCGCTGAGCTAGATACCCCGGAAGAGTCCCCTGCGGGCGCTCCCGCAGAGTCACTGGAGCCTGCAGAGTCAGCAGAGCCAGTAGAGCCCGCACGCCTGAGCGCCCGCGAGTTCAACGAGCAGGGCATCGGCGTGGTGCAGACCGCCCACACCGACCTGGCGGCGTACCACCGCACCCAGTGGGAGCAGACGGTGGAGGCCTTCGGCGAACGCCTCGCGCAGCTTGCCTGGAACCGTCGCTTGAGCACCTACTACTTCTTCGATGGCGCCTCCCTCGAGGACGCCGACCCGACCCCCATGGTGACGATTTTCCGCTCCCCCACCGGCTTCCTCTGCGAGTTCGAACCCACCGTCGAGGCGCTGCCCGCCTTCGACCCGGAATTCCTGCAGGCGCACGGCTGGAGGCACCCGGTGCCGGTACACGCGCTGTGGAACCTGCACGCACTCGACCCGATGGAGGCGGCTGCCGCCGTTATCGAGGCGATGCGTTCCGGTTGCGGCTGTGAACGCTGGGATTTCTACCGCACCGACGATGACGAGGATCCGCTGGCGGAAGAAGCTGAGGTAGCGTCCGTCTAAGCGCCCGCTTCATAAAAACCTATAGAGATAACGAAAGCCCGCGTCCCCCCACTCCCGAAGAGGAGTAGGTGACGCGGGCTTTACGCATGCGCTGGTAGCCCCGGGCCGATAACCGGCGCGACTGAGCCTGGTTGCCTAGCGCAGTTGCCTAGCGTGCCGAGAAGATCTCGGATGCCTCCACAATCGCAATCTGCGCGGTGCGGGTAGAGATTGCTTCGTGGCGGCGTGCATCCGCACGGCGCTTGAAGAACCAGCCGATACCCAGAATCGCGAACCAGACGGGCATCGCGAGCAGACCCCTGAGGGTTTCTTCATCCATGGCCAGCACACCGATGGTGAAGGCGAAGAACACCAGCGACAGCCACGCGGAGAAACGGCCGCCGGGCAGACGGAACTTCGACTTCTCGTGACGTGACGGGAACTTCTTGCGGTACATCAGGTAGCTGACCATAATCATCGCCCACGCAAAAATCACGAGTACCGCAGCCACGGTGGTGACCAGGTTGAACGCGCTAGAGATTGAGTCACCCGCGTAGAGCAGCACGATGGAGGACAGCAGCATCACGGCGGAGAGGAACAGCGCGTTACGCGGCACACCGTTCTTAGAGATCTTGCCCAGGAACTGCGGGGCGCTGCGCTCGCGCGCCAGGCCGAATGCCATGCGCGAGGTGGAGAAGATACCGGAGTTCGCCGAGGAGGTTGCGCTGGTAATCACCACAAAGTTGATGATGTGCGCGGCGATGCCCAGGCCCGCCAGGGTGAACATGGCGACGAAGGGGCTCTTATCGGGGCTGACGAGGCGCCAGGGGGTAACCATCAGGATGGTGACGAGCGCACCCACGTAGAAGACCATAATACGTACCGGCACGGCGTTGATTGCCCTGGGCAGGGTCTTTTCGGGGTCCTGGGTTTCTGCGGCGGTGGTACCGACAAGCTCGGAGCCCATGAACGCGAAGACGGCAATCTGGAACGCGCCGAGGAAGCCAATCAGGTGGTTGGGGAACATACCGCCGTCGTTCCAGAGGTTGGCGACGGACGCCTGCGCGCCACTGGGTGAGGTGAAGCCGATAGCGACCATGCCGCCACCAACGATAATCAGGGCGACGATGGCGACAATCTTAATCATGGAGAACCAGAATTCGATTTCGCCGAAGTTCTTCACGGACACCAGGTTCAGGGTCAGCAGAACGCCGATGACGGCGAGCGCCGGGATCCAGGCTTGCAGGTCGGGCCACCACAGACGCAGGTAGCCAACAATTGCGATGATGTCCGCGACGGCGGTGACCACCCACATGAACCAGTAGGACCAGCCGAGGAAGAACCCGGCCATGGGGCCGACGAGGTCGGTGGTGAAGTCGGAGAAGGACTTGTACCTCAGGTTGGAGAGCAGAATCTCGCCCATAGCTCGCAGCACCAGGAAGATGACGGCGCCGATGAGCATATACACGAAAATCACGGAGGGGCCCGCCAGGGAGATGGCGCGACCGGAGCCCATGAACAGGCCGGTGCCGATGGCACCGCCGATGGCGATGAGCTGGATGTGGCGGTTGCTTAGACCGCGGTGTAGTCGCTCTCCCTGCTCGGGAGCTTTAGGATTCAGGCTGACGTTGTTCTGTTCAGTCACGACGTCCTCTTTTCAGCGGTTGTACCCCGTACCGCATGTGCCGTTACTGGAATAAGAATCGCTAGATCGCAGCAGGCACGGTCACTGTATGAATATGCGGCCATTAGCTTGCGGGGCGTCCCCGGATTTCGGGGCGAGGCTAGAGCTCTATCAGATACCGCGCGGTGCTCGAAAGTGTCACGCTATCGATTGACGCGGAGTTTTTCTGAGAGCTCTCACAGCTACTTGGATAGTTATTCTACAGGTGTTAAGGGCAAGAAAACAGGATTTACGGCAAAAATGTGACCTGTTTCTATTATTTACGTCATATCAAGCGGTGTAAAAAATGCCGCCCGGAACGTAAACAGGCAAGCACGAGGGCACGCGAAAGCCCCGCCTCCGCATCCTAAAAGAATGCAGAAACGGGGCTTACCAACAGCGCCGCAGAAACACTACATAAACGCCGCAGAAAGAGCAGAAACTACTTCTGACCAGCCTCGTCAGCAGTGTTTTCAGAAGTCAACGCGCGGGCACGCTTGGCAGCGTGACGGCGAGTCAGGATCTCGTAGCCAATAGCCAAAGCAATGAACCAGACGGGGGTCAGAGCCAGACCGACAGCGGTATCCGGGTACAGGCTCAGGGCGTAAACCATCACGGCAAAGAAGACCAGACCAAACCAGCTCATGCCAATACCCCAGGGCATCTTGTACTGAGATGCTTCGTGGCGTTCAGGGAACTTCTTACGGTACACCAGGTACGCAATCAGGATCATGCTCCAGGTGAAGATACCCATCATCGACGCCACGGAGGTCACCACAGTGAACGCCTCCATAATGCCGCTACCGGCATAGAGCATGACCAGACTAAACAGCAGCATCACAGTGGTCAGGTACAGGGCGTTGGCGGGCACACCGTTCTTGGTGAGCTTGCCCAGTGCGGAGGGTGCGGCACCGTCATGCGCCAAACCGTACACCATGCGGGAGGTCGAGAAAATACCGGAGTTCGCCGAAGATGCCGCGGAGGTCAGCACCACGAAGTTCACCAGGGAGGCGGCAACACCAATGCCAGCCAGGGAGAACATACCCACGAAGGGGCTCATGGACTTGTCCAGCTTGTCCCAGGGGGTGACGGCGAGGATGGTCAACAGCGGCAGGGCGTAGAAGAGACCAATGCGGAAGGGCACCGCGTTAATTGCCTTGGGCAGGGTACGTTCGGGATGTTTGGTTTCCGCCACGGCGGTGCCGACCAGCTCAGCACCCACGAATGCGAAGAGCGCAATCTGGAAGGCGCCCAGGAAGCCAGTCACACCCTGGGTGAAAATACCGCTACCGGAGGGGCCGGGGCGATCCCAGAGATTTGCCACGGAGGCGACGGTACCGTCGGGCGCGGTGAAGCTGAAGGCAACCATGAGCGCACCCACCACAATGAGCAACACAATGGCGACGATCTTGATAACGGCGAACCAGAACTCGATTTCACCGAAGTTCTTCACCGAGGGCAGGTTCAGCAATAGCAGCGCCACGATAACGGTCAGCGCCGGGACGAAGGCGGGAATGTCCGGCCACCAGTATTTGACGTAGCCGGTAATGGCGATGACGTCCGCAATGCCGGTGACCACCCAGAAGAACCAGTACGACCAGCCGACGAAGAAGCCGGCACGCAGGCCGAGGATGTCGGTAATGAAGTCGGTAAAGGACTTGTACTTGGGGTTGGAGAGCAGAATCTCGCCCATGGCGCGCAGCACGAAGTAGATGACGCTACCGATAATTGCGTAGACGAAGACGATGGAGGGGCCGGTCAGCGCAATAGTCTTTGCCGAGCCGAGGAAGAGGCCGGTACCGATGGCGCCGCCAATTGCAATCAGTTGGATGTGCCGGTAACTAAGTCCACGCTGGAGCTTGGAGTGCTCTGCTTCGGAGTCTAGGCCGGTGACGGAGTTATGCGGCGTTGGCTGCTGTGTCACGTATTCCTCTTTTCTGCGTCGGTTCACCCTGGTGATATCTCGGGGCAGTTCCGGGTGGCTGGTATTCACGCGTATTCCTGAACGGGGCACAAGGCGAGCCGCCTCGCATTGATGTAGTCTGCGTGGCGTGCTTGGGCAGGCGAACTCTGATGGCACAGGTCTGCCTGGGACTTGTATCACCGGTGATGAATATGCAGAGAATGCATAATTTCAAATTTTACCCCCTCATACCCACACAAGTACAAGGAATACAACATCACCAGATTTTTGAGACGGGACGATTGGGACGGGGCGAGCCTGTGGTATCTCTCAACCTTCACCCGATACACGCCTCGCATCACCCCTGAGCCGCCGCACTTTTGTCTGCGCACTGAATTTCTGTGTTTCTCAGACCGGCATACTCCCGGCTAGTTCAGTCTCACGCCCGGCTAGTTCAGCGTCACGCCAGCCCTGCGCGCCGCGAAACCGCACGGTGTAGCGGCCCTGCGCTATTCTTTTAGGTATGTCTACTGAGAACACGCAGCCTAGCCAGGCACCCGAATCCACCGAAGAGAAGGCTAAGAAGCCGGTTCCCGAGGAATTCTTCCGCCAGCCCTACTCCTTCGTCCGCCGCGGCGACCGCCTCACCGCGCGCCGCCAGAAGGCGTGGGATACCTACTCCCCCACCCACGTGCTGGACATTCCGCGCCTGCGCACCGACACCTCCGTCGCACCCGAGGCGACCTTCGACCCGGTTAAGATTTACGGCCGCGAGGCGTACCAGGTCGTCGAGATTGGTTCCGGTCTGGGCGAGGCGATTGTGCACCGCGCGGCTGAGATGCCCGAGGCGAACTTCCTCGCCGTGGAGGTGTACACCCCCGGCATCGCGGACCTGCTGCTGAAGATGGGTAACGCCGGTGTGGAGAACGTGCGTGTGGCTCAGGCGAACGCGCCCGAACTGCTCGACAACATGCTCGAGGAGAACTCCGTGGACGAGCTGTGGGTGTTCTTCCCGGATCCCTGGCATAAGTCCCGCCACCACAAGCGCCGCCTGGTGTCCCCGGCGTTCGCCAATAAGGTTGCGCGCGTGCTCAAGCCCGGCGGCATTTGGCGCCTGGCGACCGACTGGGAGGAGTACGCCCTGGTCATGCGTGAGGTTCTGGAGGCACACCCGGACTTTGAGAACGTGAACCCCGGCGCCGGTGCGACCGAGGAGGATCCGCTGGGTGGTTGGGCCCCGCGTTGGGAGGGTCGTACCCTCACCAGTTTTGAGCGTAAGGCTCAGGAGGCGGGCCGCCGCGCGCACGATCTGACCTACCGCCGCAAGTAAGCGAGGCAGCGTTGGCGAGAGTTACCGCCAGGTGGTTTCCCTCCAGCGCGCAAAGTGCATACGTTAAAGCAGGTGAGGCTCCCCGTTCGTTCGGGGAGCCTCACCTCCTTGTGTGTGGGTCCAAGTGCATGCGGGGCGGGGGTCTACCCTCCCTCGCGGCGTATACACGAAGACGCACAAGCCTATATGGGTGGCTGACTAGCGCAAATGAGCTAGAACAGCCGAACCGTTTCTCCCAGTGTAGCGGGTTTAGCTTCTTTAGCGCGGCGATTTCGTATCATCCGCCGTAGCCGGTTAGCGCGACTTGCGGTAGAGCACCACCGCCGAGGAACGCTGACGAGGCGCCGGGCGGGTACCGCGGGCAATGTGCACCACATCGCCGCTGGTACCGGCAGCGAACACGCGCTCCGACATGCCCATCTTCACCTTCGCGTCCTCAACCTGACGCTGCAGGGCCGCAATCTGCTCCTGCTGCTCCTCCAAGAGGGACTGCAGCTCAATAATGCGGCGAATACCCTCCAGGGAGACGCCCTCCTGCGAGAGCTGCTGAATCTGCTGCAGACGGTTCACGTCACGCTGCGAATACCGGCGCGCCTTACCGGGCGCACGCGAAGGCTGGACCAGGCCGATACGGTCGTACTGGCGCAGGGTCTGCGGGTGCATACCCGCCAGCTCAGCCGCCACAGAAATCACGAAAACCGGGCGGTCCATGCTGTGCAGCGGCTCGCTACGACGGGACTTAGATGCTGATTTTCGAGATGCCATGGTTTACTTCGCTTTCTTCAACAGATCCTTACGCGGGTTCTCCTGCGGAGCCAGTTTTACGAACTCTTCGAAGGCCTTCTGAGCCTCGTCGCTGAGCTTGGTGGGCAGAACCACCTCGGGGATGACCAGCAGGTCACCCTTGCCGTTCTTGGTCTTGAAACCGCGGCCCTTGGCGCGCAGTCGGCGACCCACCTGACCGGGGGCCAGGCGCAGCTTCACGGTGGTGTTATCGGGCAGGGGAACCTCGATGACAGCACCGTCAACGGCCTCGGCGAGGGTGACGGGCGCACGCATAATCAGGTTGTTTTCCTCGCGGGAGTACACCGAGTCATCGGAGACGCGCACGGTGACCTTCAGGTCGGCGCCGTGCAGGCCCTTGCCGCGCAGGCGCACCTTCTGGCCGTCCTTAATGCCGGCGGGGATGCGTGCCTCGGTGTGGGAGCCGTCCGGCAGGAACACGGTCACGGTCGCGCCGGTGTATGCCTGGGCCAGGCTGATGCGGGTGCTGGTGGTGCTTTCCTCGGGGGCCGCGTGCTGTGCGCCGCCGAAGTCGCTACCCATGTTGCCAAAGCCGCTACCTATGCCGCCGAAGTCGGCGCTGGTGAAGCCGGCGGAGCGACGGCGGCTGCCGCCGGTGCTTCCGCCGAAGAGGCCGCCGAGCAGATCGTCAATGTTGATATTGGCGCTGGTGCCGCCGCGGAATCCGCCGAAGGCGTCCGCGCCGGGGTAGCCGCCGCTAAAGCCGCCTGCACCGAAGCCACCCGCACCCATGCCTGCGGCACCGTAGCGGCGGATCTGGTCGTACTCTTCGCGCTGCTTCTTATCGGAGAGCACGTCGTATGCTTCCGAGATTTCCTTGAACTTCTTCTCAGCCTGCTCGTCGCCGGGGTTCAGGTCCGGGTGGTACTTGCGGGAGAGCTTGCGGTACGCCTTCTTGATGTCGCTTTCGCTTGCGTCTTCGCTAACGCCCAGTGCCTTGTAGAAGTCGTCAGTTATCCAGTTTTCACTTGCCATGTGTGTTTTCTCCTCTCGCGGTGATGCGCCGCCCTCCTCGGTTACGGGACGGCTAGCAGGGCACCACGTTCTTGTCTTAATGCTCTATATAAAAGTTTAGTCTACTTGACTCAATTTTGGAAGGGGGTAGACCAAAATTTAGCGCCCTACAAGGCTTTTTAACCACCGCCGCTATATGCCGAGACCACGCACATATCGCAAGCAAACAACAGGGCGGGCACTCCCCCATCAGGGAGAGCACCCGCCCGTCGTTAGTTATTCAGCCAATGCTTAGCCGGTCACCTTACGGTGCGATAGCCACAGCCACCTGAGCGGTACGAACCACACGGTCGTTCACGCGGTAGCCGTATCGCAGAACCATGGAGACATGATCCTCAGCCACCTCGTCGGTGGGCTGCTGCAGTACAGCTTCGTGAATGTTCGGGTCGAAGGCGTCGCCTACTTCACCGAAGCGCTCCACGCCCTGCTTGCCGAGCAGCTCTTCGAGCTTGGTAGCGATGGAGGCGAAGGGGCCGTCCTGCAGGTCGCCGTGCTTGCGTGCAGCGTCGATATCGTCGAGCACCGGCAGCAGTGCGGTCACCAGTTCACTGGTTACGAAGCCTCGCAGCTGCTCCTTTTCGCGAGCGGTGCGGTTCTTGAAGTTAGTGAACTCTGCCTGCAGGCGAAGCAGGGAGTCCAGGCGCTCTGCGGCGAGTGCCGCATCCGCAGATTCTGCCTCTACGGCGTCCTGGAGCTCAGCCTCGACGGCTTCCGCAGCTTCCTCGGGGCTTTCGACCGATTCAGCTTCGGGGTGGCCTTCCGCTGCGGGGGCGTTGAACGCCTCCTCCAGCGGGTCGGGGGTGGTGTTTTCCTGCTCAGCCATGATTACTTCTTCTCGTCTTCGTCGATAACCTCGGCGTCGACAACGTCCTCGTCAGCGGCGGGCTTGGACTCGGAAGCGTCAGCCTGTGCTGCTGCATAGAGTGCCTCGCCCAGCTTGGATCGGGATGCCTGCAGCTTCTCGAATGCGGACTTCACTGCTGCGTCGTCTTCGCCCTCGAGTGCCTTCTTCAGCTCATCAACGTCGCCCTGAACCTCGGTCTTGACGTCCTCGGGCAGCTTGTCGCCGTTCTCCTTCAGGAGCTTCTCAGTGGTGTATGCGACGGACTCGGCTTCGTTGCGGGTGTCAGCAGCCTCGCGGCGTGCCTTGTCCTGCTCTGCGTGTGCCTCTGCGTCCTTGACCATGCGGTCGATGTCGTCCTTGGAGAGGGAGGTGCCGCCGGTGATGGTCATGGACTGCTCAACGCCGGTGCCCTTGTCCTTTGCGGAGACGTGGACGATGCCGTTTGCGTCGATGTCGAAGGTGACCTCAATCTGGGGCACACCGCGGGGTGCGGGGGCGATGCCGGTCAGCTCGAAGGTACCCAGGTTCTTGTTGTCGCGAGTGAACTCACGCTCACCCTGGAAGACCTGAATGGTCACGGAGGGCTGGTTGTCCTCTGCGGTGGTGAAGGTCTCGGAACGCTTGGTCGGGATTGCGGTGTTGCGCTCGATCAGCTTGGTCATCACGCCGCCCTTGGTCTCGATACCGAGGGAGAGGGGGGTGACGTCGATCAGCAGAACGTCCTTACGGTCGCCCTTCAGAACGCCTGCCTGCAGTGCTGCACCCATTGCCACGACCTCGTCGGGGTTCACGCCCTTGTTGGGCTCGCGACCGGTGAGCTCCTTGACGAGCTCAGCAACAGCGGGCATACGGGTGGAGCCACCGACCAGGATGACCTCGGAAATCTCGGAGATGGACACGCCAGCTTCCTTGATGACGTCGAGCACGGGCTTCTTGGTGCGCTCGAGCAGGTCGCGGGTCAGTTCCTCGAACTTTGCGCGGGTCAGCTTCTCGTCCAGGTGGATGGGGCCCTCGGGGGTCACGGACAGGTACTGCAGGGAGATGTTGGTGCTAGAAGCGCTGGACAGCTCCTTCTTAGCCTGCTCAGCTGCCTCCTGCAGACGCTGCAGAGCAATCTTGTCCTTGGACAGGTCTGCGCCGGTGTTTGCCTTCACCTGTGCGAGCAGCCACTCGACGATGCGGTGGTCCCAGTCGTCACCACCGAGGCGGTTGTCACCGCTGGTTGCGCGAACCTGAATGGTGGAGAAGCCGTCGTCGTCCTTGCCGACTTCCAGCAGGGAGACGTCGAAGGTACCGCCACCGAGGTCGAAGACCAGGATGAGCTCGTCTTCCTTACCCTTGTCCAGGCCGTATGCGAGTGCTGCGGCGGTGGGCTCGTTGACGATACGCAGGACGTTCAGGCCTGCAATCTCGCCGGCTTCCTTGGTTGCCTGACGCTCAGCGTCGTTGAAGTATGCCGGGACGGTGATGACGGCGTCGGTGACCTTGTCGTTCAGGAATGCCTCTGCGTCACCCTTCAACTTCATGAGGATACGAGCGGAGATTTCCTGCGGGGTGTACTTCTTGCCGTCAATCTCGGTGGTCCAGTCGGTGCCCATGTGGCGCTTGACGGAGGAGATGGTGCGGTCGACGTTGGTCACTGCCTGACGCTTTGCGACGCTACCGACCAGAACCTCGCCGTCCTTGGAGAATGCGACGACGGAGGGGGTGGTGCGGGTGCCCTCTGCGTTAGCGATGACGACCGGGTCACCACCTTCCAGTGCTGCTACGACCGAGTTGGTGGTACCGAGGTCAATACCTACTGCACGTGCCATATTTATTCACTCCTTGTGATCAGTGCCCCGCTTCTTCTAATGCGAGGCGGGTTAGTTTGAAAGTTTTGGAGGCGGTCGGTGCTGCGCGTGCCGCCCCGTGTGGGGTGGTCTGCGCGGCTCCTTGAGCCTCATGTACTCAAGTATGCACCCTCTCAAAGGGCGTGTCAATAGGGTTGAGCGAACTTTACTCAACTTTTTTTCGCGGAGGTGTGTGAGGGGCGGGTTTTTTAGGGTTCTGAAGCGACGTTTTGCGGGCAATTTTGGGGCGGTGGCGATGCGCGGATGGGCGGTTTTGCCGCGGAATTCCGCGGTTTTTGGATGGTGCGAGGGTGCGGCGAGGCGATTCAGCGCACGGCGGACAGTGCCGGGGTAACTGGGCGAAAAATTTTTTAAAAATCTTTAAAAAAAGGGGTGGAAAACCGAAAAATTGGGGTGTGGGAGGTGGTGCAGGGGCAGCTTATATAGGACTGGGAGTGTCCTCATTGACGGTAGGACATCACCCCATACGTCTTCTTTGACTTATTCTCTGCCGAGCACAATCCAGAGCAACCTTTCCGCCTGTGTTCACTCGCCCAGACCGAGCACTCTAACTCTTCGCTTGAGGATGAACCTCTGCCGTATCCTAGTGATGACCATTCCCATCAGAGCAGACAGGAGACCCCTGTGTCACAGAAAAATACACCAGCACCCCAAGGCTCCCCCATCCCCACAGTTCATCTCACCCTCGAGGAGGTCAACCCACTTTCAAATTCATCACGTTTATCAATAGCACTTTTTTACCTATGGCACTGGGGAAAAGTATGCATTCTTCCAATCATATTTTCAATCGCTATATGCATACTCACAGTATTTATATCAGACAATAATCTAGAAGCCTTATATAGGCTGAATATTTTTGAACTTATTGTCTATATACTGTTATTTTCACTAGTCAACTCCTCTCCAGCAAAATCAATTGCAGATACATTATATAAAATACGCAAGACGGCAACTAAACCGAGAATTAAATACAAAGACAATCAGGGGTCCAAAAATGGCATTCGAGATTTAGTGTCCCTCCAAGTAAAATACGCCCTATCAACAATTCCGCTTAGTGCATCCATTATTTTTATAATCGTCCTCATTCACAACAAAGACCTAACGAAGGGCGACCTTGGGACAGCTATTCAAATTACAGCAATCCAATTTACCGATAATAAATACTCATGGACAGCAATAGCAATTACCTTTATGGCCCTGGTCTATATTGCAATTATACCCACATTCTTCCTTCTACCTATCAATAAAGCCATACTAAATTCCTCGAGGCAAGCCCACTCAAAGGATAGCTATAAAAGATCGCTCAGCATACTCTTCAGGCTCAATTCAATAACTATAGGTCTTCTACTTCCCGTCTCCTACGCTGAATATCAGATACTAAAAGTAGTGTCAGGCAGGGAAGAGTTTATGGTCCTGTTCTTATTGATTACAATGTCATATACAATATGCATTCATTCAATAAAAAACACATTTGTCGAATCATGTAATTTTAAGCGAAAACAAAACATTATCTCAAATAAAGATACCCCTGCATGGCGAGAAAAAACACAGGATTCTATCATCATTCTACTAATGTCCACAGTTGCTATTTTTTGCCTAAACAATTTCATGAATGGAATCATTAAAAACATAAGCGATGTTGCGGCCAGCCCTGGAGAAACGCTCAATTCCGCCAGGTCTGACTACTCCTGCATTTTCTCAAATGATAGCAATTCTAAAACATCTATTGCATTTGGGGTAGTTGCTGCATCAAAGCCAGATTCAATTCACATCTTTACTCCAGAATACAATCATGGAAATATGACATACGGCAAGCAACACGATAGTGGATTGATTGAATTAAATCCGCTAGTAGAGACTCAAGTAAAAATCCCTGCTGGATACCACATTGAAAAATTTAACGGTATAAAACATCACTACAATATATCCACAGGAAAATGCGAATACACTAAAACCCGATATTCAATTATTATAAATAACCAGGAAAATCAGAATCGGCCTCCTCGTAAGTATTAAACGTTGGTTGCCAACCCCGTCTGCACATCTCGTGCAGGCGGGGCTTCTTCTTTGCCCAGCACGAGCGCGCCAGGGTGGGGCTCTCCCCTATGCTGGTTATAAGCCAGCACCGGAGCAGGAAGGGCACACCACCATGAACCTCAACAAACTCTTAACCGCGCTACGGCAACACAAAAACACCCCGGCACACACCCAGCAGGCCGGGCGGCACGAACGCTACACGCACGCCCTCGAACAATTCCTCGACGGGCACCAGCCCGCCGTCCGCCTCAGCGGGGCGTACACGCTCGCAAACCTCGCAGACGAATGGCTCACCGACGCATCCCTCCCCGAGCAAGTACGCCGCGAAGAAGCCCAGACCATTATCGACTCGCTGACCGGGTGCATCCGCACGCCCTACCCCCTCGCGCAGAAACGGCAAGTCCTAGAATCAGACGAGGCCCCCGAAGGGTACGAAGGCGACTTTACGCGCGATCAGGAGGCGCTCCGCGAAGAGCAGCTGGTGCGCCGCACGGTCTTCATGGAGTTCAGCCGCCGCCTCGCCGCGGTTACCGAAAGCAGCAAGGCAGACCATAAGAAGAGCCAGCACGCGGTACCGCCAATATCTCCGACGTGGGCTGATTTGTGCTTCGACTTTGGTGGTGCGCCCATCTTCTACCCGCTACGGCAGCTGCACTTTCAGAACGCCGATTTCGCCTCCGCTACCTTCTACGGCCCGGCAGATTTCGCCTCCGTCACTTTCCGCGGTGACACCAGCTTTTCGGCGGTGCAGTTCACGGCTGACGCTTCCTTCCACGGCGCAAACTTCACCGACTGGGTGGGGTTCAGCGCCGCGCACTTCGCAGGCGCGGCAGAGTTCAGCGGGGCACATTTTGCGGACGCGGCAAGCTTCGCAACCGTAACCTTCACCGGCGAGGCCGACTTCTCAGACGCCGTCTTTTCAGCTGCGGCTGACTTCGCGGTATCCGCTTTCAAATCCGATGCCAACTTCTCGCGCTTAAACACCGCGGGCATAGCCAGCTTCGCGGCGGTCACCTTCGGTGGAAAGGCAGTATTCACCGCCTCCACGTTCCGCGATGAGGCACACTTCGCCGCGTCGGTCTTCAACCGCCCGGCGGTGTTCTCCAAGTCGCTGTTCGGCGGGGCCGCGCGCTTTGCCGGTGTAGTCACCAAGCAGTCCGCAATGTTCAGCAACGTACGCTTTGCGGGCGCGGCGGACTTTAGCGGGGCGTCCTTCACTCAGTACGAGGATTTTGGTGGGGCGCGGTTCGACGGCGACGCCACGTTCAGCCGGGCGTCTTTTATCGCGCTTCCGAGGACGCGCTATGAGATGGACTTCCCGCAGCAAGCGAACTTCGGTAACGCGACCTTCGCGCAGGATGCCGACTTTAGCAAGGCGACATTCACGGCGTGTGTTGGCTTCGGCGGGGTGACATTCGGGCGGGCGGTGAGCTTCAACGGGGCGAGCTTTGAGGGAGCCTACTTCGCGGATACGACGTTCGGTCAGGGCGCGGACTTCAGGCAGACTAGCTTCGCGTACGTTGAGCCGTCCTTTGGAGGCTCGGAGGGTCAACACGAGAGGGCACGGTTCTCGGCACAGGCGGATCCGCAGGATTACCTGTTCGAGGCGCGCCCCGAGAGCGCCCACGGTTTCAGCTGCGGCACAGCGGAACTTCATAATAGAACGTTCATTCTCCCGGTCGGTGCGGTGCTGTACGACCCGGATTCCTGGGACGAGGAGAAACAGGAGTACACCAGCATCAGTGAGCCTGCGCAGTAAAATCTAGCTCTCCCCCGCCGCTGGGGAAGCACCCGAAGACCCTGCCCGTGCATCCAGCGCTGGCGGGGTCTTCGCTTTTGACCGGCAACCACCCAAGCCCAGCAGCTTTTACACTATGCTGAGTATGACCCGTTCCTTTCAACGATGACAGGAGAACCACATGCATCTCGCACCCAGCACCGCGTGGGCTTGGCTGATAGCTTGCACAGTCGTCATTCTGTTTTTCCCGCTTGCCGCGCAATTCGGCAATCTCAAGGGGAAGCTGCCTAGCTTCCGCACCTGGGTTTGGGCTATCGCTCTCTTGGGCATTGTCACGGCGGGTTTTATGCCTTTCACCTTTGATACTGACATCACCCATTTTGAGGTTCAGCCGTTCATTTTCTTCATCACCGGTACCCTGCTGGGTGCTCTCTTTCTTGGGGAGTTCCACCGGATAAGCGGCCTGAACAAGCAAGAACACACCCAGCGGGTGCACACCGAGCGCCGTACCCGTTACAGCAAGGCAGTTGAGCAGCTGGCGTATCCGAACCCGGCAGTCCGTGCGAGCGCCCTCAGCGCTCTTGCGGGTCTGGTTGATGAGTGGCTCGCTGACGAGCAGCTCAGCGTTGAGGCGCGGCAGAAGGAGGGGCAGGTCATCGTCAATGCCCTCTGCGCTTATGTTCGTTCGCCGTTCTCGCGGGCGTTCAAGGCAGAAGCTTTTGAATCCGATACGCCGCCCGCTAACTATGCGGGTGATTTTGCTACGGATCTGGCGGCTTTCCGTGGTGAGCAAGATGTTCGCCGCAGCGTCTTCGTTGAGATGAGCAAGCGTAGCAGCACCCTTGCTGAAAATGGGAAGGGCGAGGTGACTGTTGTCCCAGGCGCGTGGAGCGGCTTTGAGTTCGATTTCAGCCGGGCAGTCGTCTTCTACCCTCTCGACGGTCTAACTATTGAGAACGCCGATTTCTCAGCGGCGAGGTTCTGCAACGGTTCAGATTTCAGCGGGGCAGCTTTTGTGGGAACCGTGGATTTCAGCCGCGCAACATTCGGAGAGATTGCGGGGTTCGGTGACGCGACCTTTGCTGGCGATGCGAACTTTACCCGGGTGGTCTTTGAGCAGGATGCGCGTTTTAGCGACGTAACTTTCATGGGTACGGCTGACTTTAGTAACGCGCGCTTTGCTGGTGATGCGGTCTTCCGCTGGGTGTCTTTCAACGCTAATGCGGACTTCCGCGAGGCTTCTTTTGGAGGGCACGCTGACTTCCGCGACACTGCGTTTGCGGCGGATGCGGGCTTTAGCGGTGCTTCCTTTGAGGGGAACGCTGGGTTCTTTAGGTCGTCTTTTGGCGGTAATGCGAGCTTCTTCAGGACGGATTTTGCGGGAGTTGCGGAGTTCCGTGAGGCGGTCTTTGAGGGGCATGCCGGGTTTGACGCGGCAACCTTCTACGGGGATGCGCATTTTAGCCGGGCTATGTTTGAGAGGCTCGTTGGGTTCCGTGATGCAGCCTTTGAAGCAGGCGCGGAGTTCTATGGTGCGTCCTTTGTGCAGACTGCAGATTTCTGCGATGTGTCTTTCGTGAAGAGCCCGCCGGTCTTTGTATCTGAGGATGCTGACTCGGGCGAGATGTATCGGGCGCGATTCGCTACGCTGTCTACTGGTTCGGAGGCTACCGGTCAGGAGGCGCATAACTTCGCTGTGTATGAGGGCAACCATCCTATTCCGCTGGGTACAGCCAGGCTGAACGGCGTGGGCTACCGCATCCCAGTCGGGGCGGTGCTCTTCGATCCGGACTCCCGGGGTGAACGGCAGAAGGAATACACGCGCCTGAGTGAGCCCGCGCAGTAATATCCAGAGGCCCCACCACATCTTCTATGGGGTGGGGCTTTTGTGCGTCTGGTGGCCGCCGCCGAGCAGCTGGGCACAAAATAAAAATGGTGCGAAAAACCCCGCTTGAGCGAGTAGGCTCTAGCGGGGTTTTTTCGATTCTTAACTACCTGGATTTGTTCATCGTTTTCCAGTGGCATTACGCCATGCCGGAGATAAATAAAACATAAATTGGGTAGCAAAAATCCGCGGAATGTTTGTCATCTGCTAAAATCAGCAGTGACAACGCAATTCCGCGTTGTCTCCAATTAATAAATTAATTAGAGAGGAGGTGAACTCCTATGGAGAAGGATCACTTCTGGCTCCTCGTTGAACGAGGAAGCTATGTGGCAACCCTATTCCTTGGCCTGGTAGAGACTCTCAAGTTTGCGTCTATCTGTCTCTTCTAGACCACTCTTTGTGGGGCTACTGGTGATGTTGCAACATCGCTGGTAGCTCCACTTTTATTTTATGGTCATTATGTATAAGGACATGCCGTGTACATATAACCGTATATCTAATAATGTAGCGTATTTCTTAAGACATAACAACACGACAACACTAATTACGCCATTGCCATTATTGTATCTACCGCAAGGAACAATATCGCCTATTTTGAGGATTTCCATACTCACCTCGCCTGCCGCAGATAACGGAAGCACCATCCGCGTAGCTCAAGCATGCTGGCCCCTCGTTGATGACCGAGCGCAACCCATGACAAGCAGCTTTACCCTATGCTGGAAGGTGAACGTTCCTATCAGAGAGGACAGGAGAACCTAGTGCCCAGCAATAACGCATCATCCGCGCCAGAGAGCCCGGTAATCCCGAAGGCTCAGGAGAGGCCTTGGTATATCCGGCACTTTATTAAGCTCCTCATTGGCTTTGGCCTAGGCGGCGGCGTGGTTGCGATTCTTCTGCCTTGGATACTGTGGTTGCACTGCGGCATGAGCTCCGGCAATTCAGATCAGCTGCGCCTGCATCTTCTGTACGTCACTGGCGGCATTATTGCGGTTCTGACTCTTCTGCAGACTAACTGGAAGAACCAGGGTGACCGTCTCAAAATTGACGCGGACATCAAGAAGAATGAGCAGGATGCCGAGAAGAATGAACGCGACCATACCCGACAGGTTCATGCAGAGCGCCGTAGTCGTTACACCAAGGCTGTAGAACAGCTGAGTAATGAGAAGGCAACCGTCCGGCTGGGCGGTATCTATACTCTTGTGGGTTTGGTTGATGAGTGGCTTGCTGACGACACCCTCGACTCAGAAGAACAGCAAAAAGAAGGGCAGGTTATTATCAATAACCTTTGCGCGTATATTCGCTCACCTTTTCCTCTAGCGACAAAGATAGAAGATCTTCAGGCAGATACAGTACCTGTTGACTACATGGGAGACTTCGTTTCGGATCAGGCCGCACTCCGTGAAGAACAAGATGTACGCCGAGCTATTTTTGATGAAATGAGCAAACGAAGCAGCACATTCGATAACGATAATGAGGTAACTGTAACTCCTGGCACTTGGAGTAACTTTGATTTCAATTTCAGCAGGGCACCGATTTTCTATATTCTGAGCAATCTCACCATTGAAAAAGCTAATTTCTTTTATGCCACCTTCTATGGTGATGCACGTTTCAGATGGGTAAATTTCATAAAGAACGCTAATTTCTTTCGAGCGAAATTTACCCGAAATACGCACTTCTTCCGATCGGTCTTCACTAGGGAAGCAAATTTCGGCGAAGCTACTTTCACCCAGAATGCAAATTTCGGCGAAGCTACTTTCGTCCAGAATGCAAATTTCGACAGAGCTATTTTCGCCCAAAATGCAAATTTCAGCGAATCTACTTTCACCCAGAATGCGAATTTCAGCGAAGCTATTTTCACTCAGAATGCAAATTTCTTCCGCTCGACCTTTAACCAGAATGGGGAATTCTTACGGGTGACCTTTTCCCAAGACGTAAATTTTGGTGAGGTATATTTTGAAGAAAAGACTAACTTCTTTCGAGCAGTTTTTACTCAAAACGTAAGCTTCCGCAAAGCAGTTTTCAGTCAAAATGCAAACTTCAACGAAGCATCTTTCACCCAAAATGCGAGTTTCCGAGAGGCAACTTTTATCCAAGGCGCAGATTTCTGTATGGCCGCCTTCACCCAAAAAGCTAAATTCTATCGGACAGTTTTTACTCAAAACGTAAGCTTCCACAAAACAGTTTTCAACCAAAACGCAAACTTCAACGAAGCGACTTTCACCCAAAACGCGAACTTCAATAAAACAGTCTTTGGGCAGAACGGAAGCTTCGACGAAACGTTCTTTGGGCAGAACGCAAACTTCCGCAAAGCAGTTTTCGGACAAAACGCAACCTTCCACAAAACAGTTTTCGGCCAGAATGCAAACTTCTACCGGGCATTCTTTACCCAAAGTGCAAGTTTCTACCAAACAGTATTCACCAAAATTGTAAGTTTCCAAGAAGTTTCCTTCGCCCGTGAAACACATTTCGATAGAGCGGCCTTCCTTGGGAATGCTAATTTCTACAAATCTATATTCAAGGGCAACGTGGATTTCGTAAAAGCTACCTTTGCAAGAAAATCCAGATTCTTCGGAGCAATTATTACAGGAAATGGTGACTTCAGTAAAACCACCTTTGAAATGTATGTTTCATTCCGTAATGTAACTTTCGAGGGAGATGCAGAATTCAGCGGAGCATCTTTTATGCGCAATGCAGATTTTCAAGATGCTTGTTTCGCAAAGAGTCATTCAAAATTTATCGCTATGGACGAAGACTCCGGCAAACTCTACAGAGCGCAGTTCGCTGCTCTATCTACTACCAGGGAGAAGCATAACTTCACCGTGCATGAGGACAGCCAGCCTATTCCGCTGGGTACAGCCAGGCTGAACGGCGTGGACTACCGCATCCCGGTCGGTACGGTACTCTTCGATCCGGCTTCCTGGGATGAAGATCAGCAGAACTATACCCGTATTAGCGAACCCGCGAAGTAATCTCTGAAGGCCCCCTACATCTTCTGTGTAGTGGGGCCTTCAGTTATGACCAACCGCGACTCATAGCAAGTAGATTTACCTTATGCTGAAAAGTAAGTAGCCCTATCAGCGAAAACAGGAGATGGAAGCATGAATAAACCGAACGAGAGCCTCGAAGGACCTTCCCAGCGTCGCAGTTGGTGGAGCAGAAACTGGTTTTATACAGCTCTCATCACGATAGCTGTTATCGGAGCTTTCTGCGCTTTCTGCGTTCCTCTATTCATCCCAGAACCCTTTAGTGTGGGAGACAGCGTAGCTGCTCTCCGCCAGGCTATTTTGGCGGCTACCGGCGGTATTCTCGCGATGCTTACGCTATGGGAAAACCGACGTAAAAATTTGCAAGAAAAAGATAAAAACGACCTCGACCATGCTCGACAGGTCAAAGCTGAACGTCGCAGCCGCTACGCCAAAGCAATTGAACAGCTAGCTGATGATAAGTCTACTGTTCGGCTTGGAGGTGTATACTCTCTAGTCAAATTAGCAGACGAGTGGTTAACTGATAGCAGGACTCTTCCTTCTGAAAATGATAGAAAGGAAGAAGCGCAGATTATCATTAATAGTCTTTGTTTATACATTCGCTCTCCTTTTCCCCTGGCAGAAAATAAAGACAGTCTCACATCTAACAGAAATAAAGAGTCATATAATGGAGACTATAATTCAGATCGGGCAAAATTATACGGAGAGCAGGAAACTAGATCAACAATCATTCAGGAAGTTACAAACCGCCTTCGCAACGAAAATAAAACCATAAAAAATTCAAATAACAGCCCCCGCAATGGGCCCTGGTCAGATTTTTCATATAATTTATCTGGAGCTATTTTCTTTTACGATATAGATTTCTCGTCATGTGCCATAAATGGACAGGTAAATTTCTCCAACTCGACCTTTGAAGAAAGTGCAGAATTTTGCAACTCGGTTTTTAACTCCGATATTAATTTCACTGAAACCCTATTCAAAAATTCTACAGGCTTCATCGGTACTACTTTCGAAGGTCGAGCAGAATTTAGCGGCGCTGAGTTTGAGAGACCCACACACTTCATTGACTCCACTTTTAAAGAATTTGCAAATTTTAAAGGAGCAAAATTAAACTGTCATGCAAACTTCAGAAAAGCAACTTTTGAGAATATAGCAAATTTTTCCAATGCAGTATTTTCCGGGCACCCAGAGAATTCCACCATTTTCGACAAAACTGTATTTATGCAAGATGTTTACTACAGGTCTGCATATTTCATGGGGCCCACTCGTTTCATTGATACATATTTTGCAAAAGAGCCGCAGTTCATAGATTCATCGGACCCATGGGCGGCCGCTACATTTTCCGATAGGGTGGAACATTCGGAATACAAATTTAAAGTCAGGTCTGACAGTCCAGGAAAAATTATTACTGAAGAAAAAGAAATTGGCGAAAAAACATTTACAATCCCTAAAGGGTGCAGAATGTACACTCCCACAACCATTATTTACCTATAAAAAATACATAAATAATTAAGTGCGTGCACACCGCTAACCCTTATAAGGGTTGGCGGTGTGCACGCACTATATCTGAGAGAGCCAGCGAGCGCATCCTCCCGTTATCCGCCCGCTCACAAAGCCTTCCCAAGCACCCACCGCGCTCAACCACCCGGCACCCCACCGATACACTAGAACCATGTACCGAATCATGACTGTCTGCACCGGCAACATCTGCCGCTCCCCCGTCGGCGAATACCTCATCCGCCAGCACGCCCAAGAAGCCGGCGTGCCCGTCACCGTCACCTCCAGCGGCATCAGCAACGAAGAAGAAGGCAACCGCATCGACCCGCGCGCCGCCGCGCAGCTCACCACCCGCGGTATCGACCCGTCCGCGCACCACGCCAGCGTCTTCACCGTCGAGGACTTCGACCGCAACGACCTCATCCTCGCCATGGACGCACCCCACTACCTGCGCCTCAAAGCCCTCGCCCGCAACGAGGCCGACAAGGCCAAGATCCGCATGATGCGCAGCTTCGACCCGAAGGTCACCACCACCCACCTGGACCAGCTCGGCATCTACGACCCCTGGTACGGTAGCGAACGCGACTTCGTGTACACCACCGGCCTCATTGACGCCGCCGCACGCGGCCTCATCAACCACCTCAAGCAGGAAGGTGACGCGCAGTGAGTCAGCGTATTCCCCTGAACCAGAACCGCCGCGTCACCGGCACCACCGAAATCCTGGAGCTCTGCAAAGACATGCTGCGTCTGGAGCACGGCATCGGCAACGACTTCGACATGGACACCGCCGAATTCACCGAGTTCCGTGCGCAGTTCCTCGCGGACTTCGCACAGATTCCGCTGATTATCGGCATTGACGGCCGCAGCGGCACCGGCAAAACCAGCCTCGCCGCGCAGCTTGAGCAGGAGCTCACCGCCGCCGGGCACAGCGTGCACGTGCTGCACCTGGACGACTTCTACCCCGGCTGGGACGGCCTCTTCGACGGCGTGGAGGCGTGGGACGCGCTATCCGTGCAGCTGACCGAAGGTATTGCCGGAACCTACACCCCGTGGGATTGGGAGGCGGGCGCCCCCGGTGAGGTGCGCACCGTCGACCCGGCGGCTACGCAGGTCATCATCTGTGAGGGTGTCGGCGCGATTGCGGGCGCCTGCGAGGTGCGTATTCTCGCCACCGCCCCGGACGAGGTGCGCCGCGAGCGCGCCCTGGCTCGTGACGGTGACGCGTTCCGCCCGCACTGGGAACGCTGGGCGGCGCAGGAGGAGGCGCTGCTCGCCGAAATCCCGGAGGACTACGCGACCGTGGACTTCATCTACGACAGCGCGGCGCAGTAACAGCCGCCTACAAGACAGTAGGGCCCAATGCTTGGTGTATCTCGAAGCATTGGGCCCTACGCTATTTAGAGGCGGTTTTACTCAGGCGCTGTTTTATTCGGGCATGGGGGCCGGGCTAGCGGATTCCATGCGGTCTTTATCCCAGTAGGTTGAGGTATTGCTCGGCGCGTGCGTGGAGGTAGTACCGTCTTTTTCGTTACCCGGGTTGTTGTTAGAAAGCACAGCAAGGATTACAAGCAAGACACAAACTATAAGCAGCAGGATGCATAGCAAATATTTGTAATAGTGGTTGCGCATCTGAGGGGCCCTCCGGTCATATCGCGTGGTATGACCAACGTAGATTATGCAGTTGAACCGAGCAATGCTTCTCAAGGATATTTCTCAAATATTTCTTCAGCACTGAGAGGCTGAGCGGCAGGCTAAGCCAAGCCGCTCAAGGGACGGTGTTATCCGTAAGCGACATCAGGGTGTCCGAAGCGAAGCGAGGACGGGTGCCCCTGTAGGAGCGTGGATAACACCGTCCCTTCTACGTACCTTCCCCAAGCCCTCCCCTGTAGAAACGAGGGCGAGCGCCGCTTTCCAGACCAACCAAGCGGAGCCCTCCCAACCCAGCTCAAAAAAAATATCAAACGTTTAACTTACGAAGCCACGCCCAATTCTGCTACCGTGAGAAAGTTGTGCTTCCAGCCTGCGCAAGCTCATCCCCGGATCCGGTACCGCCGCATCCATGTTTTGTAGAGCCGCAGGCGCCGTTGCACGCGCATCACGCAGAAAGAAAAACTAAGACTAATGTCTTCGAAGTCGACTAAGACCTCATTCGGGCTATCGCCCATTTTTATCGTAGTTCTGGCGCTGCTGACCGCTATCGCACCACTCGCTACGGACATGTACCTGGCGGCGCTACCTGCGGTCGCTGAGAACCTGAACACCACCAGCACGAACGCATCCCTGACGTTGAGCGGGTTCATGGTGGGTATGGCGCTCGGCCAGCTGGTCGTGGGTCCGCTGTCGGATAAGACGGGCCGCCGCAAGCCGCTGCTGATTGGTGCGGTGGTTTGTTTCATTGCGACGGTGGCGTGTGGTTTCGCGCCGAATATTGAGCTGCTGATTTTTGCGCGTTTCATGATGGGTTTCGCCGGTTCGATTGGTGCGGTGCTGGCGCGTTCCATCGTGGCTGATACGACTCAGGGACTGGCGACGGCTAAGCTCATGGGCGTCATGATGATGATTAACGGCTTCGCGCCGGTGCTTGCGCCACTGTTTGGTGGTTGGGTGCTGTCGTGGGGTAATTGGCGCGATATTTTCCATGTGCTCAGCGTGATTACCGCGGTTATGATGCTCGGCGTAATCTTCGTGATTAAGGAGACCCTGCCGGTGGAGGAACGCTACCAGGGCACTGCCTTGAGCGTGTACTCGGAGCTGCCGAAGGTCTTCAAGATTCGCCGCTACCTGGGTTTCATGCTGACGATGTGCTTCGCGTTTGGTGCGCTGTTCTCGTACATTTCCGGTTCGACGTTTGTGTTGCAGAAGATTCTGGGCATGTCAGAGACTGAGTTCACGATCGTGTTCGGTGTGAACTCGTTTGGCATTGTGCTGTTCAGCGCGATTGCAACGAAGCTGGTGGGTCGTGTGGCGCAGCGCCGTATTGTGAACGTCGGCGTGATTAGCCTGCTGGTGGTGTCTTCGCTGCTGTTGGTTAGCTTCCTTGTCGGTATTTCGCTGGTGCCGACGCTGGTTCTGCTGTTCCTGCTGACCAGTTCGTGCGGCCTGATTTTTGGTAATGCTTCGGCGTTGGCGTTGAACGAGGCGCGCCACATGGCGGGTAGTGCTTCGGCGGTGATGGGCACGGTTCAGGCGATGCTGGGCGCGTTGGCGGCGCCGCTGGTGTCGTTTGCGGGTGAGCATGAGTACCTGCCGATGGGCTTCTCCATTCTGGGTTTCGCGGTCCTGACGGCGCTGGTGCTGTGGACTACGCCGCGTAAGGATTCGGACTACTCGGCGGACGGTCTGAGCCACGGCGCTGGTAAGGGTCAGGGCGCGCCGGCGGCGGGCCACTAGCCGTTCACAAGTACATATCTGTACGCATGCCCAGGAGGGGCGGTGTTATCCGTAAGCGACATCAGGGTGTCCGAAGCGAAGCGAGGACGGGTGCCCCTGTAGGAGCGTGGATAACACCGTCCCTTCTGCGTATCTTCCCTCGCCGGTTAGGGATGCGAACGTACAATAAAACTATGTCTAGTACCGTAATTCTTCTGAACGAGCAGAACCCGCAGGGCATCTTCGTTGACCCGTCCGTGCCCCTCATCAGCGTTGATGATCAGGGCTTCACCCGCGGCGACGGCGTCTTCGAGACCATGCTGTCCGTCAACCGTCGCGTGCGTAAGCTCGGCATGCACCTGTCCCGCCTCGAGTCGTCGGCGCGCATGCTGGACCTACCCGACCCGGAACCGGAGATTCTGCGTTCGGCGGTGGAGCGCCTCATGCGTGAGGCGACCGCCGGTGCCGAGACTGCGCTGGGCGAAGAGCACATCGTGAAGATCATTATTTCGCGCGGCCCCACCCAGGCGGTGACTTCCATGCAGCCGGGCCCGTACACGCTGATTATGGCGTCGCCGGTGCCCGCCTCGATCGTGAAGCGCCGCACCGAGGGCGTGAAGGCGATGCTGCTGCCGCGCGGCCACGAGCCGATGGACAACAGCGCCTACCCGTGGCTTCTGGCGGGTGCGAAGACCCTCTCCTACGCGGTGAACATGGCGGTCCTGCGGTACGTTCAGGAGCGCGGCGCGGATGACGCTATCTTCATCACCGACGAGCGTCGCGTGCTTGAGGGCGCCACTTCTTCGGTGCTGGTTGCGAAGATTGAGGACGGCAAGAAGATGCTGTACACGCCTGAGCCGAGCCACGGCATCCTGCCCGGCACCACGCAGAGCGCGGTGTTCGAGGCGGCACGCCAGGCCGGCTGGGAACTGGGCTTCGGACCGCTCTACCCGCAGGACCTGTTTGAGTCGGACGGCGTGTGGTTGGCGTCGTCGGTGCGTCTGATTGCGCCGGTGACTCACCTGAACGGTACGGCGCTGGCGCATGACCCGGAGCTGACCGCAACGCTGTTGAACTACCTGGCGCAGCAGAGCTAAACGCATACAAAAGGGACGGCATTATCCGAGCGAGGATGATGCCGTCCCTTTGTGCTGTCTGCAGACTGAGCGCGGAGGTGCCTGTACCTTCCTGAAGCGACATCAGGGTGCCCGAGCTCTGCGAGGGCGGGTGCCCCTGTAGGAGCGAAGGAAGAGTACGGGCACCTCCCTACTCATGTCCCAAGTGGGGCTAGGCGCGGAGGAAACATGCGGCACCCCGCCTCCCTGTAGGAACGAGGGCGAATACCGCCTCCCAAGCGGAACCAGAAACGGAACGGACTAGCCCCAGAGGAACTGGATCGTACCCGCCGCAATAGATACACCGTACGCAACAGCGATAATGACGGCGGCAGCAATGCTCACGTGCACATCACGCGGCGAATAGGAGGGCACACGAGCCCAGGTGCGTTCACCCGCACCGAAGCCACGCGCCTCCATGGTGATGGCGAGGCGGGAGCCGCGGCGGATAGCCTGTACCAGCAGGGCGAAGCTTTGCCCGCCGAAGGTTTGTGCACGCCCAATGAGGGATTGTCCTGCGCCGAGTCCGCGGGCGCGTCGTGCCTGGCCGAGAGCGTTCCATTCAGCGAAGAGAATGCCGACCAAGCGTAGGGCGGCGACGGTTGCGAGCACGAACCGGGAGGGCAGTTTGAAGGTTTGTGCGAGGGAGTCGCCAAGGTCGGTCGGGTCGGTGGTGAGCACGAACGCGAGGGTGGGTAGGACCATGGCGAGGGAGCGGATCATCATGGCTGCGCCGACGGCGGCGGAGTCGGTGGTGATGCTGTTGAAGCCGAGGTCGAGGATGGTGGTGCCGCTTTTGGCGCTGAGCATCGCGACGGACCAGCCGGTGGTGATGACGGCGATGAGGATGGGCCAGAAGCGGGCGAGGACGTTGACGGGTCGGAATCCGACGAGGATGAATCCGAGCAGTTCGAGGGCGAAGAGGATTCCGGAGGTGAGGGGGTCGCGCACGATGAGTGCGGCGATGATGAGGGTGAAGGAGACGATGAGTTTTACGCCGGCGTTGAGGTTGCTGAAGTAGCTGGTTCGGTCGATGGTGCCGAAGAAGTCGGTGTTCATGCGTTCTCCTTTCCGGGGGTTGCGGTGGTTTCGAGGGTGATGTGGTTGCCGCCGAGTGCGGCGGTGTAGTCTTCGTCGTGGGTGATGGAGATGACGGCGGTGCCGCCTGCGAGTAGTTCGCGGATGAGGTCGACGAGTTCTGCCCAGGTTCGTGCGTCTTGGCCGAAGGTGGGTTCGTCGAGGATGAGGATTTTGGGTGCGGTGGCGAGTGCGGAGGCTACGGAGAGTCGTCGTTTTTCGCCGCCGGAGAGGGTGAAGGGGTTGGCGTCGAGTAGGTGGTTGAGGCGTAGGTGGTGGGCGAGCGTATTGGTGCGTTCGGTGAGTTCTGCCTCGTTGAGGGGTTCGCGGGTGAGTGCGGCGAGTCGGCGGGGGCCGAGTTCGAGTTCTTCGCGTACGGTTCCGCGGATGAATTGGTATTCGGGTTCTTGGAAGACGTAGCCAATGCGGCTGAGCATTTGGGCGGGGGTCCAGGTGGGCACGTCCCAGTGGGCGCGGTTTTCGGACTTGCCGCCGCTGTGGTTGCCACCGTCGTAATTACGGAGCGCGTCGGTGGCGGCGAGGGTGCCGTCGGGGGCGGTGAGTAGCCCTGCGAGGGTGAGCGCGAGGGTTGATTTGCCGGCGCCGTTGGGGCCGAGCACGCTGAGGTGTTCGCCGGCGCGCAGGGTGAGGTTGATGCCGCCGCGAAGTACGGGCAGGTCAACCGGTGCAGGTGCGGGGGTGTCGCCGAGGCGTTTGATGGTGCGTCGGCGGGCGCGTCGTTGTTTGGGGGTGGGTTGTGCGCGGGTGATGCTGAGGTTTTCGGCGCGCAGTAGCGCTTCGCCGTGCTCGCTATTGCCCGCAACGTCGCCGCCCGCAATATCACCGTTCTGCGGTGCGCGCGGCACGTAGTTGGGTACCCACACGCCCGCGTCGATGAGTTCTTGGCGGGCTTCGGTGAGTACGGTGTCGGGTGCACCGTCGTGGGTGATGGTGCCGCCTTCACCGAGCACGATAATGCGGTCCATGTGCGGCGCCCAGATGCTCACGCGGTGTTCTACGACGAGCAGGGTCGCGCCGGTCGCCTCCGCCGCGGAGAGGATGCTGTCGCGTACTTCCCGCACGCCGGAGGGGTCGAGGTTGGCGGTGGGTTCGTCGAGGATCATGGCGCCGGGGTGCATCGAGAGGATGCCCGCCAGTCCGAGGCGCTGCTTCTGCCCGCCGGACAGCGCGCTGCTGGGGTGGTCGAGGGGTAGGTTGTTGAGCCCTACTGCGGTGAGGGCTTCGGTGACGCGGCCCCAGATTTCTTCGCGGGGTACGCGCAGGTTTTCGGGGCCGAAGGCTACGTCGTTGCCGACGGTTGCCATGACGATGGAGGATTCAGGGTCCTGCTGCATCATGCCGGCGGTGCCGCGTGCTTCGGCGGGTGCTTGCCCGTTGATGGTGATGGTGCCGCCGGCGGATTCGCCGTCGTCATCGTGGAGCACACCGGCGATGGCGTGCAGGAGCGTCGATTTGCCGGCGCCGGAGGTGCCCAGTAGCAGGACTTTTTCACCGGGGTTGATGGTGAGGTTGAGTCCGCTGATGACGGGTTCTGGGCGTCCGGGGTGGTGCCAGCTGAAGTTGTTGAGCTCGATGCGCGCCCCGCGCGGTGTTGCTTCCATGATGCTTCCTTAGCCTATTGTGTGGCTGCTGTAGTGTGCCGAGTGGTGACTCGTGGTGAGTGACTAGGGGTGGCTAGTTGCTGGTGGTTAGCGGCGGGTCTTGCCGGATGCCAGCGAGGAGAGCACACCGGTCTTGGCGAGGTTCTGCACGAGAATCCACGCCAGGAAGCCTGCGATGACTGCACCGGAGATGACGGCGCATGCTACGTAGATGATTGCCTTGACCGGTTCCATGTCGGGGTAGTAGATGAAGATTTCGTTAACGCCCATGAACAGGCCGCTGAGCGCACCGGCGAAGATAGCGATAGTTGCGTTCCAGCGGCGGTAGCGGAAGATCGCGAAGGCGATTTCAGCGCCGACGCCCTGGAAGAAGCCCGCGATCAGGATTTCGCCGCTCCACGCGCCGCCGGTGAAGAGTACGGAGATGAATGCTGCGACGATTTCGCCGAAGAGTGCCGCGCCGGGCTTGCGGATGAGCAGGCCGCCAAGGGTGCCGCCGAGCAGCCATGCGCCGGCAACGATGGGGCGGAATTCGGGTGCTGCTACGAGTGCGGCTTTGGTGGCGGGGCCAACTGCGATATCCCAGATCCAGAAGATAACGGCGCAAGCTACAGCGATCACTGCGGCGATGACGATTTCATTGACTCGCCAGCGCAGGTTCGGCTTCTTCTCTGCCTGGGTAGATGCTTGGGAGGCGGGGGTTACGTTCTGTGACATTGGTGGTCCTTCCGTCGTTGGAAGGGGAATGTCCTCGCCCTCTTAACGGACGAGGGCATTGAGAAGAAATTCGACTCCCTACGCCGGTACTAACCGGATCAGGTTCGAGGGTCTGCTTAGCACTCTCAGCGCCTCGGTGGCGCTCCCCTGTCGTTTGGGGTTCCTTGTCCGTACCGTTGTGGTGCGGGTGGGAACCCAGGTTCGATTGTAGGCGTGTCTGGCTGTTCGTGCCAATTTGCCGCTTTTTGTTTCGTTCTTCTGCCCACATTACAGAATTGCACGGTGTACAATTTTGGGACGGAGAGGTTCCAAGGCGGCACGAACGCCTTAAACCCTATACGCTAGGGAGTGGCGCTCTTTTCTCACCCAACCCCGAAGGGGTTCACGGGCAGGACGCCGCATCGTATACAGCTAAGGAGATACACATGAACCCCGTCGCTAAGCTTGCTATTGCGGGTATCAACATGGGCGCAGCTGCCCTGGTTGGTAAGGGCCTGGGCGCAGCCTGGACCAAGGCTACCGGTAACCAGCCTCCCGCCATTTCCCACGAGTCTGAAGACACCCTGCGTCAGGTCATCCTCTGGACCGTTCTGACCTCCGTCGTGGGTGCTGTGGTGAGCTTCGGTATTGCTCGCCTGCAGCGTCGTTTCTTCAACTAAGGCTTTGCGCCTTCCGCGCGAAAGTTCATGAACTAGGCGGTACGTATCTCCACTCGGTACGTACCGCCTGGTGTTCCCTCTTCAGCACGCCCGCTCTACTTCAGCAGGTTTCACGCCGCCGCTGGGCTGAAGCGCCACCTCGGCATCCGAAAGCACAACTATGACTATTTCTTCTCCTCGCCCTAAGACGAAGGCTCCGCGTAGGGTCGTTGACCACGCGAACAGCCGCCGTTCGGTCGCGTCCTGGGTCATGTGGGATGTTGGTTCGTCGAGCTTCGACTCGATTATGATGACCTTCATCTTCACCGTGTACCTGACCAGTAGCTATTTCGGCACTCCCGAAGAGACCTCCTCGGCGCTGTCTCTGGGTCTGACCATTGCAGGGTTCCTCATTGCGATTCTGGCGCCGGTGACCGGTCAGCGTAACGACAAGTCTGGCCGCGGCATCTTCTGGCTCGGCGTGAACACGCTACTGCTGGTCGCTTCGATGGCGGCGTGCTTCTTCGTGGCTCCCACCCCGCAGTACCTGTGGCTGGGTGTCGCCCTGATTTCTGCAGCGAGCGTGTTCAGCGAGTTCGCGTACGTGAACTATAACGCCGTGCTGCCGCGCATCTCTAACCCGGACAATATCGGTAAGATTTCGGGCGCTGGATGGGCTGCCGGCTACATTGGCGGCATCCTGGCGCTGGCTGTGGTGCTGTGGGGTTTTGTGCTTACCCCCGAGGTGCTCGGCCTGACCACCGATAACGCCCTGAATATCCGTGCGGTCGCGCTGTTCGCCGCCGCATGGTGCCTCATCTTCTGCGTGCCGCTGCTGGTGCGTATGCGCACCCGCGAGCGCTTCCTGCCGGAGGTGCTGCCCACCCGCGAGCTGCGTTTCCTGGAGCTCGGTATGGAGCGTCTCTCCCCGGCTCGTCAGGGCGGTCTGCTCGCCTCCTACAAGGCGCTGTGGCGCACCATTAAGCGGCTGAAGATGACGTCCCCGCAGACCCTGTGGTTCCTGATTGCTTCGGCGGTGTTCCGTGATGGTCTGTCCGGTATTTTTACGTTCGGCGGTATTCTTGCGGCGGGCACGTTCGGTTTCAGCACTTCCGAGGTAATCCTGTTCGGTATTGCCGGTAGCGCTGTCGCGGCGGCTGGCGCGATCCTGGGCGGCTACCTGGATGACTACCTGGGACCGAAGGCGATTATTGTTATCTCGCTGGTCGGCATTATCTTGGCGGCTACCCCGCTGATGTTCTTCCCCGAACCGGGCGTGTTCTGGGTATGCGCCCTGCTGTTGTGCCTGTTCGTGGGCCCGGCACAGTCGGCGTCCCGCACCTTCCTGGCGCGTCTGGCGGACCCCGGCACTGAGGGTGAGCTGTTCGGCCTGTACTCGACCACCGGTCGTGCCACCAGCTTCCTGGCGCCGATGCTGTTCGGTCTGTGCGTGAGCATCATGGGCGCGCAGATTTGGGGTGTGCTCGGTATTCTGATCGTTGTGGTGGCGGGTCTGCTCCTGCTGCTGCCGGTGAAGGCGCCCGGTCCGCTGCGTGTGCGTGCGGCTCGCCGCGAGCAGAAGCGCCGCGACAAGGCCGCCCAGTAAGGCAACCCAGTAAAGCATGCGGGGCTAAGCGTCCTGCAAACCGCCCTTGCGAACCCCCGCGCAAACCCGTAAACGCAAAGGGAGGGGCGGGTAGAAGATCATCTTCTACCCGCCCCTCCCTCGTGCTTAAGCACTGCCTATCAAGCGGAGCTCAGTAAGCCGCGGTGGCTAGTCCTCCACCACGTCATCCTCATCGTCAGAGACAGCATCCTCAGAGGAATCCAGCGCAATCTGCTGCTCCTCCTCATCCAGAACCTCATCGCTGGTCATCTGCGCCCAAGTCGCGTCATCAATCAGCGGATCATCAATCACACGGACCCACAGCATCGAACCAGCCGCCAGAGCGCTCAGATTCTCGTCATACGCCTCCGCAGGCAGACCCTCAAAGATCTCAGCCAAACGCGCATACAGGTCATCGTACGAAATGTCGCCCTCAGCCTGCAGCCAGCACTCAGCCGCAAAATCAGACAGCTCATTCAGCTCAGTGTCACACAGCAGCAAGAACGGGCCGTCCTCACCCACACGCACACCCGAAGTGCCCGGCATACGAGACACCGCAATCGTACCGTTCAAGAACACACCCGGCAGGTGATCCTTAACCGTGTACTTCTCCAGGGTCTCAACCTCATCAGCGTTCGGCAGCTCGCCACCATTCAGCAGGTCCTGAACCAGCGGCAGGGTATCCTCAATCTCCGAGTACACCAGGCGCCACACGCCGCCGCAACGCTCCACCAGCTTAGCCAGCGACACAACACCCTCAGGGTGACGCGCCAGACCCGAGCTCTGCTCGCTCAAGAACACCAGAGCCTCATGCAGCGGAACACGCTCAAAATACGGCTCAGAAGCCGACTCATCACGAGAAATGAACACAATACGCGACAGCTCATAGCTGAGGTCATCACGATCAACCACGTTCAGGCCCAGATCCACCGGGTTCTGCTGATCCTTCGGCGCATTCGGGTCAACAATCACAGACAGCGGCTTCGGATACGGCGACACAACACCCTCATCCGAAATAACCGCAGTCTCATCAGTCAGGTACGCAAACTTCGAACCCAAGAAACGCGACGCAGTCGTCTTACCGCTACCAGAAACACCCACCAGCGCAACAGCGCGCTTCGACTCAGGGTCACCAATAACAGCCGCATGCAGCATCACACCGCGACCAACCAGCTGCTCAATCATCGCCAACGTAATACGGCTCGTCAGATCCTGCATACCCGAATCATCATCAGCCACACGCAGCGTCGAAACCTTATCAAACGAACCCATCAACGGATTCGCCAAATCCATCACCGACTCATCAGTCGGCGCATGAACCAGCATCACCTGATCAAAACGAGACAACGAAGCATACGCCTCATCAGGAGTATCAAAAAACTCCGGAGCAAGAGGCTCCCACGCCTTCTTAAAACGCTCCACAAAAGAGTCCGACATATCAATCAGATACAAAGAAACTTCCGCGCCAGCAACACGCAGAACAACAGGCTTCAGATTCATCAAAAATCCTTAGAGAGTGAGAGATAAAAACCCGCACGCGAGTGAACGCACGAGCACAACAGGCGAAAAACCGCCCAACGCGGGCGCACAAACACACAGCCTGCACGCCCGCACCCCAAAGCGGGAAAGACTAAGACTCCACAGAACCATCCGCAGGAATCATCGTCTGATGAAAATTCAAATAACTACGCGAAGCAGTCGGGCCACGCTGACCCTGGTACCGGTTACCATACGCGCCAGAACCATACGGATGCTCAGTCGGGCTACTCAAACGGAAGAAACACAACTGACCAACCTTAGAACCCGGCCACAACATAATCGGCAAAGTCGCCATATTCGACAACTCAAGCGTCACATGCCCCGAAAAACCAGGATCAATAAAACCAGCCGTAGAGTGAGTCAACAAACCCAGACGACCCAACGACGACTTACCCTCCAGGCGGGCAGCCACATCATCAGGCAGAGTCACCTTCTCATACGTAGAACCCAACACAAACTCACCCGGATGCAGGATGAACGGCTCATCAGGAGCCACCTCAACCAGGCGCGTCAAATCCTCCTGCGGCTGAGCAGGATCAATATGCGGGTACTTATGGTTATCGAACAGACGGAAGAAACGATCAATCCTCACGTCCACACTTGCAGGCTGAATCATCGACTCATCGAACGGATCAAGAACGATGCGCCCATCAGCAATCTCTTGACGAATATCGCGATCTGAAATAAGCACGCTTAAAGGATACCTGGCAAACACCACCCACGTGCAGGCATCCACCAGCCCCAGCACACAGGCCTACATCACATTTCAACCCCGCCACCCCGCACACAAACAGCCGCAACATATTTCACCCCCGACAAGCAGACGCGATACACTGAAAAAGATGCGGCTGTAGCTCAATGGTAGAGCGCACGCTTCCCAAGCCTGATACGCGGGTTCGATTCCCGTCAGCCGCTCCAAAAGCCCCGGACCTTACGGTTTGGGGCTTTATTTTTGGTTGGATGTGATGGTTGGGCTCGGTTGGGTTAGATGGTTCGAGGCGGTATGTTCCTTGCTCCTGCAGGGAACCCGTCCTCGCTCCGCGTCGGACACCCTGATGTCGCGACGGAACATACCGGCCTCTCCCCTGCCTCTCTTCCCCTCTCCGGGCAGGTGGAGTAGTGGGTGCGGCTCATCAGAGGGTGCGAACCGCGGGCTACTCGGCTTGGGAAGAGTGTGCGGGAACGGGGAGGGGGAATACTCGGGTTAGGTACCGCAGGCAGCTCGCCAAGATTGAATATTGGGTTCAGGGTACCTCACCGCAGGCTTGCGCGCGCGCACGGCTCAGCTATACCTTCCTGAAGCGACATCAGGGTGCCCGAGCTCTGCGAGGGCGGGTGCCCCTGTAGGAGCGAAGGAAGTGTATAGCGCGCCGGCCTCTCCCCCGCACAAGCGAGGAATGCACCCCGTCAGACATCTCAAAAGTTTGAAGAATGTTCAACTCACCACACAGTTGTGCTAACCTAACCACAGAAATTCAATGAGAGAATTTCTAAAAAACATCTACTCGACGAGGAATCGTAGACCCGCATGAACCGCGAAACACACCCCTACACCACCCCAGCACGCCCCCTCGACCTGAACCTCTACCTCGTCACAGGCGACAACCCCCTCGAAACCGTCCAGGCAGCCAAACACGCCACCTGCATCCAAGTCAGGTCCAAACCCATCAGCGCGCGCGAACTCTACCAGCTCACCGAAGCTATCGCCGGCATCATCCAGCCGCACCAGACCCTCCTCGTCGACGACCGTGTTGATGTCGCCCTCGCGTTGCGTGCCCGCGGCGTGCGCGTTGACGGTGTGCACATCGGTCAAGACGACCTGCCCGTAGCCGACGCCCGCGCCCTCCTCGGCGCCGACGCGATCATCGGCCTGACCACCGGCACCCGGCAGCTCGTTGAAGAGTCCAACAAGATCGCGCACCTAATCGACTACATTGGCACCGGGCCGTTCCGTCCCAGCCCCACCAAGCAGTCCAACCGCCCGCCCCTCGGCATTGATGGGCTCCGCGAACTTGCCGAACTGTCCGCCGTGCCCACCGTAGCTATCGGCGACATCACCCCCGAAGACTGCCCCGCCATCCGCACCACCGGAGTTGCCGGAATCGCCATGGTCCGCGCCTTCGTCGACAACCCCGCGTTGCAGGCATAGCCATGACCATCACGATTATTGGCGGCGGAATCATTGGCCTCACCACCGCGTTTGAGCTCACCGAACGCGGCGAGAACGTGCACCTCGTCGACGCCGAAACCAGCGACTACGGCACCACCGACGACGGCACGGCGCTCTACCCCGCCGCCAGCCACTACGCCGGCGGCATGCTCGCACCCATCGCAGAAGTGCAATTCCAGCAGGACGCGCTCTTCCCGCTCATGACCGCCAGCGCCGACGCATACCCCTCCCTCATGGAGAGGCTCAGCCGCGCCACCGACCTGCCCACCGGCTACGACACCACCGGCACGCTCATCATCGCAGCCGACCGTGCCGACGCCGAGCACCTGCAACGCACCCGCGCCTACTACCGGGATATGAACCGCCCCGCAGACCCCGTCACCCCCACGCAGGCACGCGCCCTCGAACCGCTCCTGGCACCGCGTATTGCCGGCGCCGTGAGCATCCCCAGCGACCATCAGCTGCACCCGCGGCTCATGAGGCGCGCCCTCAAAGACGCGCTCACCCGCCGTGGCGTCACCTTCAGCACCGAACGGGTCACCGACCCGGATGCGGGCGACATTATCTGCACTGGACTAGGGGCAACACTGCACGGGGACTACCCGCTACGCCCCGTCTACGGAGACATTCTGCGTCTGCGCGCCCCGCGACCCATCCTCAAGCATGTGGTGCGCGGCTACGTGAACTCCCGCCCCGTCTACCTCATCCCCCGCCCCGACGGGGAGCTGTGCATCGGTGCTACCAGCCGTGAAGACCAGCGCACACTACCCGCCATTGACGGCGTACACCAGTTGCTACGTGACGCAATCCGCCTGGTGCCCGCCGTTGAAGAGTGCGAGCTTCTGGAGGCGAACGTCGGCGCCCGTCCCGGCACCCCGGACGACCTGCCCATCTTTGGGCACCGCACCCGTGCCGACGGCACCCGCCAGCTCGTGTCCACGGGCTATTTCCGCCACGGTATTCTGCTTGCCGCGCTCGCCGGCAAGGTCGGTGCGGAGGTTGCCTGCGGGGCTGAGATTCCGCCCATCATGCAGGCGTGCGACCCAGCACGATTCACCCACTAAACACAGTCCCCGCCGGATGCGCCCGGCACCTTCACGAAAGGATTTCGCATGATCATCACCTACAACGGCGAGCCGCTAACCACGAATGCCCGCACCGTATTTGACCTTGTCATGGACCAGTTCGGTACCGAAAATGGCGTGGCTGTGGCGCTCAACCGCAGTATCGTGCCGCGTTCCACGTGGCTGGATGTGCCGCTGAACGAGGGCGATAGGGTGGATGCCCTCACCGCCGTTCAGGGTGGCTAATCCTGCAGCCTGTACCGGCGAGATTCCCGCCGGTGAATACCCACCGGCGAATACCCGCCGGTAAATACCCGCAGGTGAATACCCTCCGGCGAAAAAGAACAGACATTCTCGGTTTTCGTTCGCTCAACCGGGCGCGCCGTTGCGCCCCAAACCCCCTGCAAACCCCGTTATCTAGACGTTCCCACAGAGGAGAACACCATGAGCCTCACACCGCTCACCATCGGCGACCGCACCTTCACATCCCGCCTCATCATGGGTTCCGGAGGCGCAACCAGCATGGACCTGCTCGAGCAGGCGCTCATCGCCTCCGGCACCGAAATGACGACCGTTGCCATGCGCCGTCACGCCGCAGGCACCCCCATTTTTCCGCTTCTGCAGAAGCTCAATATTGCGCCGCTGCCCAATACCGCAGGGTGCCGCACCGCAGCCGATGCGGTGATGACCGCAATGCTCGCCCGCGAGGCGCTGGGCACTTCCTGGGTGAAGGTCGAGATCATCCACGACGAAGACACCCTGCTGCCGGACACCGTGGAGCTGTTGAACGCTTGCGAGCAGCTGGTCGCCGAGGATTTCACGGTGCTCGCGTACACCTCTGACGACCCGGTGGCTGCCGCTCGCCTGGAGGATGCGGGCGTTGCGGCGGTTATGCCGTTGGGCGCGCCGATTGGTACCGGTCTGGGCATTTTGAACCCGCACAATATTGAGCTGATTGCTTCCCGCGCGCAGGTTCCGGTGGTTCTGGATGCCGGCGTGGGTACCGCTTCGGATGCCGCCCTGGCGATGGAGCTGGGTTGTGATGCGGTGTTGTTGGCGTCGGCGGTGAATCGTGCTGAGGATCCGGTGGCGATGGCTCAGGCGATGAAGTTTGCGGTGCAGGCGGGCGCGTTGGCGCGTGAGGCGGGCCGTATTCCGGTGCGTGAGCACGCGAAGGCGTCGTCGCCGTCGGAGGGTTTCGTCTCGTGGATGTAAACCTCACCCCTACCCCTGTGAATCCGGAGCATGCGCGTCTGGATTGCGAGCGCACGGACCGTCAGCGTCGCCTGCCGGGCTTTGATCAGGATGCGGTGGCGGCGGCACGTGTGTTGGTGATTGGTGCTGGTGGTTTGGGTTGTCCGGTGGTGCAGGCGTTGGCGGCGGCTGGTGTGGGGTATCTGCATATTGTGGATTCTGATTCGGTGGAGCTGTCGAATATTCAGCGTCAGCCGCTTTTTGGTGTGTCTGATGTGGGTGAGCCGAAGGCGGAGGTTGCGGCGCGCCGTGCCCTGGAGCTGTGCCCGTCGTTGACGGTTGAAACGTCGGTTCGGCATGTGGATGCGTCCTGGATTTTGGATCTTTTCGCCGCCTCGGCACCGGATTGTGTGGTGGATTGTACAGATACGTTTGCGTCGAAGTATCTGATTGCGGATGCTGCGCAGGTTGCGGGTCTGCCGCTGGTGTGGGGCACGGTGTTGCGTTTTGGCGGGTCGGTGAGTCTTTTTGAGCCGGATGGCGCGCATTTGCGTGATATTTTTCCGACGATTCCGCAGACGGTGGAGTCGTGTGCGCTTGCCGGGGTGTTGGGTGCGACGACGGCGGTGGTTGGTTCGCTGATGGCGACGGAGGTGCTCAAGTATGTGAGCGGCTTGCCGACGGCGGCGGGCACTCTGCTGACCTATGATGCCCTATCGGGTACGTGTACGTCGTTTGGGGCGGTGCCGGATCCGGCGCGTGTGGTGCCGGTGGATTTGTCGGCGCATGAGGTTCCGCAGGTTCTGCTGGATGTGCGTGAGGCGCCCGAGCGTGAGGCGTCTATTAAGCATGAGGGTTCGTTGCATGTGCCGTTGTCACAGCTGAGCGACGCGGCAGGTTCGCTGCTACCGGCAGCCGACGTGCCCGCGGAGTTGCTGAGCCTGTTTGAGTCGGTGCGTGATCAGCGCGTGGGCGTTTTCTGCGCCTCGGGTGCGCGAGCGCAGCGCTTTGTGCAGGCGTACGCGGAGCTGGCGGGCGATTACGGGGTGCGCCTCACGGCTATCTAAACGCATACAAGGCGTAGCTATCCCTTCCGGAGGCGACATCAGGGTCCCCTGTAGGCGCGGAGGAAAGGCATAGCGCGCCTAATCGTAAGGAAAGCGGTATCGTCCGTAGTGACATCAGGGTGCCCGAAGCGAAGCGAGGGCGGGTTCCCTGCAGGAACGAGGGCGCATACCGCTTTCCGCTTAACTCGTAGAGCTTAACCCGTAGAGACATTTCCCCCTGTGCAGGGCGTAAAATCGTGTATAACACGGCGGCACGTCGCGCGGTTTGTTCTGCCTAAAAACTGCCGCTGCCGCATCCTCTTTTCACACACTCACTCTAGGAGTTTTATGCTCACCGTCTCTACTGTGCCGCTTGTTTTGTGTACGGCACTTGTTGCGTTGACTTTGTTGATTAGCGGTATTGCTAAGGCGAAGGACCCGCAGAGTACCGTGACCGGTATTCAGAATCTTGGTTTGGAGAAGATCGCGCCGACCCGTGCGGTGTCGCTGATTTTGCCGTGGTTCGAGATTGCCCTGGCCGCCGTTCTGCTGCTGTCGCCGGTGCGTTTGCCTGTTGTGATTGCTTCGGGTTTGGCGTTGATTCTGATGCTGTTCTATACGGTGGTGATTGCGCGCGCACTGGCGACGGGTCGTACTGCGGGTTGTAATTGTTTTGGTTCTGAGTCGAATGCGCCGGTGAGCCGTTACACGCTGGTCCGTAATGTTGCGTTGCTGTTGGCGGCGGCTGGCGCGCATGCGAGCGCGTTGAGGGGCGGCACGGGTGTTGTGTCGACTCTGCTGGGCCTGGGTAATAGCGGCTGGACTTGGGTTTTTGGTGCGGCGCTGATTGCTGTGACGTTGGAGGCTGTTCGCCGCGGTGATGCTCTTGCGCAGCCGGAGCCGCAGGCTGAGGTGATTTTGCCGGAGCCGGTGTATGACGAGAACGGCGAGGAGCTGTATGTTCGTATGCCGATTCCTCATGCGGCGCTGTACCTGGAGAATGGTCGTCACACGAATTTGCGTGCGTTGGCTAAGAATCAGGCGCGTATGCTGGTGTTTGTGTCGGCGACGTGTGCTGGTTGTGTGAAGTTTTTGAAGACGATGTCTTCGTGGCAGGAGCGTCTGCCGCAGGTGGCGTTGCATCCGGTGTATTCGAGCCTGGATTCGTTGCAGACCTCGCGTAATGCGGGTACGTTGCCGGAGGGTTTGACTCCGTTGATTGACCGTGATGCTGGTGCGCGCGCGAATTTTGGTAATGGTGTACCGTTGGCTGTGGTTTTGGGTGCTGATGGTCTGATTGCTGGCGGCCCGGTGGCTGGTAAGGAGCAGGTTGAGGCGTTGCTTGCCGATATTGAGGCGCAGTTCGCTGAGGCTGCTCGTTTGGCTGAGGAGGAGCGTGCGGAGCAGATGCGTCAGGCGATTGCTGAGGGTACGTCGAATACTGACGGCGATCACCTCTAAACGCGCCCTTATCGTCCAGCCTCTGTAGCGTCCGTTCCCCTCCGATAGCCCCGTCCGGCTCTTGCTGCCCTTACCGGCAGGTGCCGGGTGGGGCTATGCTAGAACGTAGCGCACACACCGCTTATACGCCGCGGTCACCTCGCCGGGTGGCGGTTGGCGCATCCTCAACCCTGTCTAAGGAGTTTTTATGGCAATGATGAGTTTCAACGCTCCGGGCGAGCGTGAGAAGTCCTTGTGGCTGGTCCGTAAGGAGAGCAACCCGAATCATTCTCAGTGGTACATTGACCGTTTTAAGGCAATGGAGGCTGAGGGTAATGATATGGCGGGTGAGTCTCGTCTGGTGAATGCGTTGGCTTCTCGTGGTGCGAAGATTCTTGATGCGGGTTCGGGGCCTGGTCGTGTGGGTAAGCAGCTGCACGCCCTGGGCCACCGTGTGACGGGTGTGGATATTGATCCTGAGCTGATTGAGGAAGCGCGCCGCGTCTGCCCGGATGCTACTTGGATTACTGCCGATTTGGTGGATTTGCCGGAGGTGCTGGGCATTGAGGGTGAGACTACGGCGGAGAATGGTTTTGAGCTGCTGGTGTGTGCGGGTAATGTGATGGGTTTCTTGGCTCGTTCGACTCGTAAGCCGGTGGTGGAGAACTTCCGCCGCGTGTTGGCTCCGGGTGGCCGTGCGGTGGTTGGTTATGGTTCGGGTCCGGGCCGTGATTATGCGTTTGAGCAGTTCCTCGCTGATGCCCGCGAGGTTGGCTTGAACGTGGATAACACGTACTCTTCGTGGCAGATGCACCCGTTTGTGGAGGGTTCTTCGGAGTATTTGGTAGCGGTTCTGTCGCGCCCGGCGAGCTAGGCTCGCTCCTAAAACTAGCGCGCAATACGTCTTGAGCTAGGCATGCAAATGGCCCGGCGCCTGCCCCGTGTGGGGTGGGTGCCGGGCCTTTGCACGTTCGGAAGATACGCATCCGAAAGAAGCACCGGTGAAGAGTGGGTGTTCTAGTGGATGAGGTAGATGGTGCGGGCGAGTTCTTCGGGCATGAAGGATGCTGCGAAGAGGATTGCCACGATGATGACGGCGAGTGCGGTTATGAGGCTGGAGCGCCAGCCGGGGTGCAGTTCGTTGAAGGTGATGAGTCCCTTGTGTTCTTTGTCCATGTTGACCACGTTGATCTGTTTGTAGATGGTGGTCTGGGCGGAGAGTTTGGAGGAGACTTCTCGCATGGTTTTGCCGTCCCAGACGCGGCCGTCGATGCGCATGAGCTGTTTGCCGTCTTTGTCGACGGCCCACATGGCGGGGAAGCTGCGGTAGCGTAGGCGGCCGGCGACGGTTTTGAGTTTCTGGCCGTAGGCTTTTTTGGGGTAGAGCTTTTCGACGAAGATGGTGTGGTCGATGTTTTCGAGGGGTACGGCGAACCAGCCGAAGGTGCGTGCGCGGAGCACGTGGGTTTTGGTGATGACGATAATGGTGGGTTTGAGGACTGAGTAGAGGTTTACGCCTGCGATGGTGCCGATGAGCAGTACGAGGATGGTGTACGGCAGGGCGGGTCGCTTGTAGAAGATGAAGGCGAGCGCGGCGAGTAGCACGATGGTGCCGGGGAGTGCCGCTTCGATGCGCCTGCCGTAGGAGCGCATGCGGGGGTGGAATAGTTCTTTGACTTCGCCGTATTTGGCGGGGACTTCGTGAGCGCGTTCTGCCATATACACAACTTTAGTGTGTGCGGTGCGTGAAACCTAGCGGACTACCTGCGTTACTCTGGTTCTATGCGTAATTTTTCTCCCGTGGAGCGGGTCCTGGCAATGTGGATGGTCGGTGTTGTGGTGGCGGTTTCTGTGGCTGCTGCGGCGCTGGTTATGACGAATAAGCTGGTGTATGGTCCGACGGGTCAGGTGCGGGAGTATTTTCATGCGTTGCGTACGGGTAATGGTTCGTATGCGCGTGGTTTGTTGGGTGCGCAGATTCCTGATGGTGACGCATCTTTGCTGGATGGGGATGCTTTGAGGCGTTCAGTGTCTTCGTTGGGTGAGGTGTCGTATGAGGTGCTGGAGACCAGCGAGGATGGTGAGCATGCGACGGTGCGTGCGTCCTATACGTTGGAGGGTTCGCAGCAGCATACGGATTTTCGTTTGCATCGTTCGGGCACGCATTGGGGCTTTTTTGATAAGTGGGCTATTGATGAGGCGTCTTTGCCGTCGGTGAAGGTGAATATTCAGGGTGTGGAGGCTGCGACGATTAATAACCGTAAGGTTGCGGTGGATAAGGGCGTGGCGTCGTTCCCGGTGTTTTATCCGGGCGTGTATGCGGTGTCGTATGATTCGACGGTGTATACGGCGCAGAAGGTGAATGAGGTGGTGACGGCGCAGGATGCGAATCATGCGGTGCGTATGGAGTTGAAGCCGAGTGATAACGCGTTGTCATCGGTGAAGGAGCAGGTGCAGGACCATTTGAAGAAGTGTACGCAGCAGAGCACTCTTTATCCTGGTGGATGCCCTTTTGAGTATGCGTTTACGGGTCGTGTGGATTCTGAGGTGAAGTGGTCTGTGGTGAAGGTTGCGGATCCGCAGGTGAGTGTGAGTTCGGCGGGTGTGTGGTCGTTGAAGCCGATGTCGGGTACGGCGAAGGTGTCGTTTACTCAGTTGGATTTGTATACGGGTGCGCGTTCGCAGGTGCAGAAGGAGATTCCGTTTACGTTGAAGGCGTCGGTGGAGGCGGATGCGAAGGCGGTCCGAGTCTCCTTCTAAGAACGAACAACGAGAGCCAGTATGCTCTGAACGCGACATCAGGGCGGCACAGTAGAAAAGGGCCGGTGTTATCCGTAGCGACATCAGGGTGTCCGAGCGAAGCGAGGACGGGTGCCCCTGTAGGAGCGAGGATGACCCGGTCCTTTCGCGTCCCACCATCCTCAAAGGACAAAGGGAACCGGTACTATCCGCAGCGGTATCAGGGCGGCACAACAGAAATAGGGTCAGTATTATCCGTAGCGACATCAGGGTGTCCGAGCGAAGCGAGGACGGGTGCCCCTGTAGGAGCGAGGATAATACTGACCCTTGATTCTTTTATAGATTCCTAGTTAATACCGCGCAGGTCGAGGACGAGTTCGCTTTCGTCTGCCTCGTCACCGGTCACGACGACGGGAATACCCCAGTCCTGCTGGTAGAGGTGGCATGCTGCGTGCTCGGGGATGTCACCGCCGGGGGTGCCGTCGCATGCGGCGGCGCGGGCGGTGATGTGCAGGACTGCCTCGGTCACATCGGGGTTGAGCACGAGGGTTCGGGTCAGTCCGGTGGAGGTGCCGGCGCCTTCCAGGATGAAGTTCTCGGGGGTGGATGAAATCTTCAGCTGGGTGGGGTCGCCCCAGCGGGTGTCGAGCTTCTGGCCGGTGGGCACGGTGAATCGTGAGGTGAATTCGAGGGTGCCGCCGGTGAGCTTGGTGGAGGGGCGTGCGGTGGTGATGGCGCCTTCGTCGACGTGCTGTGCCTTGGCGGGGATGGAGGCGCGTACGAGCTGGTGGGCGTTGGTTTCGACGATGATAAGGCGCGGCTCTTCGCCGGGTACTTCTTCGACGAGCAGGTCGGAGGGTTCGTCGAGACCGCGTTCGAGGGTACCGAGGGTGCCGGTTACGGGGTCCCAGCGGCGGATGGCGCCGTTGTAGGTGTCGGCGACTGCGATGGATCCGTCGGGCAGTTCGGTCAGGCCGAGGGGGTGCTGCATGCGGGCGGTGTCGGAGTCGCCGTCGACGAAGCCGAAGTCGAACAGGCCCTTGCCGACGGCGGAGGTGACCTGTACGCCGTCTTCGGTGAAGGTGATGTGGCGCAGGCCGCTGGTTTCGGAGCATGCGACCCAGAGGCTACCGTCGCGGGCTTCGATGATGCCGGAGGGCTGAGCGAACCATGCGTCGGCGGCAGGTCCGTCGGCGAGTCCTTCGACTCCGGAGCCTGCGAAGATGCTGACGGTGCCGTTGACGGGTTCGTAGCCGAAGAGCTGGTGGGTGCCTGCCATGGCAATGATGAACTGGCCGGCTTCGCGGGAGTAGACGGCGTCCCAGGGTGAGGAGAGCGCGATTTCGGTGGCGGGTACGTCGGCGGGGATGTGGTTGGGGTCGCCGGTGATGGCGTTGTCGCCGTCGATGACGCGCTGCACGCCGTTACCTGCGAGGGTGCGTACTTCGCCGGTGGTCAGGTTGAGGGAGCGCAGGCGGTGGTTGACGGTGTCAGCTACCAGCACGTCGTAGCCGAGCTGTTCGCGCAGGTTTTCGGGTACGAGGGCGAGGCCGGCGGGTTCGTTGAAGCGTGCTTCGGTGCCGGTGCCGTCGACGTGGCCCTTGACGGGGTGGTTGATGGGGTCGTTGCCGCCGCCGTAGGTGTTGATGACGGTGTTGAGGTCGGCTGCTACCTGCAGGATGCGGTGGCGTGCGCTGTCTGCGACGAGGTAGGTGCGCTCGCGGTTGCCGAAGAGGTTTGCGGGGCCGAATTCGGCGGGCAGTTCAATGGCCTTGCCGGGGAAGGCGTAGGTGCCGGCTGCCTTGGGGCGGGGCACGTAGGGGCCGTCGCCGCGGTGCAGGGTGCCCTTCGCCTCGTGCTCAGCAACGAGTTCGCGTACGAGGGAGGTGAGGCCCTGTACGTGGCCTTCGCCGGAGAGGTGGGCGACGATGTAGCCTTCGGGGTCGACGACGACGAGGGTGGGCCATGCGCGGGCGGTGTATGCCTGCCAGGTGGTCAGTTCGGGGTCGTCGAGTACGGGGTGGGTGATGTGGTAGCGGTCGACGGCTGCGGCGAGCGCTACGGGGTCTGCTTCGTGTTCGAATTTGGGGCTGTGTACGCCGATGGTGACGAGTACGTCGGAGAATTCTTCTTCGAGGGGGCGTAGTTCGTCGAGGACGTGCAGGCAGTTGATGCAGCAGAGGGTCCAGAAGTCGAGAATAACGATTTTGCCGCGAAGGTCGGCCAGGGTGAGGTTTTTGTCGCCGGTGTTGAGCCAGGCTCGGCCTTCAAGTTCGCTGGCGCGTACGCGTACGCTGCGGGTGGTGTTCTCGCTCATGGTTTTCTCTCCTGTTGGGTGCGCCGCGTGTGGGCGCGTTGGTTTGCTGTCCCCATTATGCCAGCGTGGGGTGGGTGGTTCGCTGGGAGTTGAGCTTTGTGACTTGAGGGCTTAACGACCCGTCATATTAAGTCATATTCCCTGTTGTTGAGAGTTGTGCGGCTCTTCAGAGACTCGGTCTCGAGTTTGCAAGCGACCGCGTGCAGCTTGTCCCAAAGGAGTAACCCCGTCTCAGGTAGAGACGCGCAGGCAGATATTAAAAATCGGTCCGTGCACATCCAAAACGGATGCGCACGGACCGAGACGCTCGAGGCTTTTTACTTCGTGCCCACAACCGTGCCAAGCTTCTTCGGCTTTACAGGTTTTTGGGGGACGCTCGCGAAACCTTCCACTTGGGCGGGGACTTCGGGGGTTTTCAGCGAGGTAATGATGTCCTCGGATACATCGCCCTGATGGTAGGCAATGTTGGTGTTACCGCTCGCCTTGACTGCGATACGTTCACCGTCCGGCATTACCCTGACCCAGGCCCCATCGGAGTACGTTAGTTCTAGCTCACCGTTAGGCCTCAGACGGCTCCAGTTCCCGTCATGCTGGTGGAAGATGATGTATTCATTGTTCTTCCCCACGACCATAGCAAGCTTGTCTTTTTCTAAGATGTAGGTCTTACCATCGGCGTTTTCGCCCTTCACAACGGCGGGGTCCTTCTCAGCCTCGGCAATTTTTTGGTAGTACGTTTCGTAGTGTTTCCTGGCCTTGTACTGCATCTCGTCAGCCCCTACCGCTGAGGATGCTCCCTGCGTTGCGTCGCTGCTAGCGGTTGCCCTGCCAGAAGCGCTCGAAGTAGGTTTAGATGAGGGGCTAGATGAGCTCTCGCTACGTGCAGAGGGCGAGGCAGAGGGTGAAGCGGAGGCGCTTGCCGATGCGGACCTTCCGGAGGCTACGGGCGCTTTTATGGAGGGGGCGCAGGCGGCTAGACCGAGCAGGCTTGCCACGCTGAGAGACAGTACAGCAATAGACTTCTTCACGGCGGATTTCTCTTTCCGTCATGCGTCGCGACATCATCACAACGCTGTGTATGGATGTGGTTGGTAATGCCCAGCTTCGGGCATGCCCACATCCTAGCACCGCTGTCTGGGAAGAGCCTGAGCCCCCTCCTTCTGAACGCGAAAGCACCCCGCACGCATCACCACGGTCGGATGCGCACGGGGCGCTGGTGCCCCTGTTCTGTCAGGCTGTTCGGCCCGGGGGCAGAGGGCAGGGGCTAGTTTTTATTTGGCGTCTGCATTACTTGGCGCCTGCGACCTCGGAGAGGTCAGCAATCTTGGTGGGCTTGACCGGGGTCTTAGCGGTGCCGTTGAAGCCGTCGATGCGGGCCGGGGCCTTCGGGACCTCGATGGTGGAGACATCGGTTGCCTGTTCGAAGGTCTTGGTGTTCAGCACGGCAGCGGCGCCGTCTGCTTTGACGGCGGTGTAGAGGTTCTCCTTGGGGTTGGTCTTAATCCAGGAGCCGTCATTGCTCACGACGATGGTCGTACCGTTGGCGTCGATGCTGGTCCACACACCGTTATTCTGGATGCTGACAATAGCGCCGTCCTTGGATTCGAAGGCAGCGAATTCATCGTTGTAGTAGACGGTGCCGTCGCTGGTCTGCGCCTTCTTCACACCGGCCTCAGTCTTGAAATCGTTCAGGGCTTCCTTGCTGGCGGTGTAGCCTGCGGAGCCTGCCTGCTGGGCGGACCCTTCAGCCTTCTTGAGTGCTTCGTTTGCATCGGTGGGCAGGTCGGTGGGGGTGCTGATGGTACCCTGGGTGGCCTTGGTTTCTGCCTTGGTGGTTTCAGCTGCTGCGGAGGTGGTGCTCTTGCTGGTTGCTGCTGCGGAGGTGCTTGCGGGTGCCGAGGCAGTTGCGGAAGCGGTTGCAGAAGCGGTTGCGGAAGCGGACGCGCTTGCCGATGCGGAGGAGTTGGAGTTGGTGCCGGAGTTGCCGCCGCAGGCTGCAAGGCCGAGGACACCGGCAATGGTCAGGGACAGAACAGCAATAGACTTCTTCACTGTATTTTCTCTTTCTGTATGCGCCGCTCTGCAACGGCGCAGTGCGTAGTGTGGTTGACCTGTACTCCGGTATGCCCGGTGTACGCCACCATGCTAGCACCGCGACCTGAAATCTCCCTGAGATGGTGCGGTGCCCCCTCCCCCGCTTACGGGTCATCTCAGCTCTACTGGTCTTCTCAGCGCGGCTTGAAGACGCAAAAACGCCCCGCACGCATCACGCTCGGATGCGCACGGGGCGAACGGGTCTAGCTAGTCACCAGCTAAGCGGTGGATACGTTTAGTTCGTAGCCAGGCTGGTCGGCTTAACGGGATTCTTCGGGGCAGGCAGGTCTCCCACAGGAGCCGGGGGCTTGGGCAGCTCCAGGGACTGGTAGTCGCCCGAAACCTCCGAGGTCTTAACGTTCATAATGGAAGCCGCACCGTTCTCATCAACGCTAATTACTTCACCGTTAGGCTTGACGGCAACCCAGCCGCCCTTATCAGTCACGGCGGCAACCTCACCTTCAGGGGTCACACGTACCCAGCTACCGTCTTTCTCAATGCTGATGTAGTTACCGTTCTTAGCTTCGACAACAGCGATGCTTCCGTCAGGGGCAGTGTACACGTTGCCTTCAGTGTTCGTAGTCTTCTTGGCGGAGCGGTCTTTCTTAGCCTCTTCGACGGCTTCCTTGTAATGCGCGTATAGCTGCGGACCGTAGTTGCTATCGGTGGGGTCCGTGGGCATGGAGGAAGCACCCGACAGTCCACTCTTCTGGCTTTTGGATGCCTTAGCGGAGGAGCTCGAGCTATTTGCGTGTGCAGAAGCAGATGCACTTGCCGAAGTGGATGCTGAGGTAGCTGCCGAGGTGGTTGCAGTTGCGGACGCGCTGGAGGAGGCAGACGCGCTTGCCGAAGCGGACGCGCTCGCGGATGCACTCTGGCTTTCGGCGGGTGCCTTGGCGTTGGAGCTGCACGCGGCAAGACCGAAGGTTGCGGCGAGGCTCAGGGACAGAACAGCCATAGTTTTCTTCACTGTGTTCTCTTTTCTGGTAGATCCCCGTGCTATGCCGGGGAGACCTATAGTGTGGTTGTTTGTTGAGTGAGAGTTGAGTGAGAGCTAGATTCTGAGCGCCTCCCTAATCCTAACAACAGTTATGCGAAGCTTCCTATTTTCCCTAGGAGTTCAGCGCAACTTGAAGACGCAAAACGGCCCCGCACGCATCACTATCGGATGCGCACGGGGCGTCTTCATAAGTCACGGACTGTCACGCTCTACGAGCGCCACAAGCCGCTGTTAGCTCTTTACAGCTTACTTGGGCTGTGCGGGCTTGACGGGGGCGACCTTAGCCTGTGCGGGCTTTGCGGGAACCTTCGGAGCCTTCAGGTCTGCCTTCTCGCCGCCAACGATGGAGGTTACTTCACCGGATGCGTCCACGGTTGCCTGCAGGCCGCTGTTAGCCTGGATGCTCCAGGAGCCATCAGCCTTGACTGCGACCTGGCCGTTTGCGTCCTGGCGGCTCCAGGAACCGTCAGCCTGTACAGCTACCTGACCTTCGTCACCCTGAATGGTCCAGCCGCCGTCCTCAGAGACAACGACGTCGCCCTCTACGGTTGCGGAGGAGGAGTTACCCTCGGAGTCCTTGGACTCAGCCTTGGTGCCCTTTTCGTCGGACTCTACCTTGGAGGAGTTGCCCTCGGAATCCTTAGCGTCAACGGAAGCCTTGCCGTCTGCGCCGACCTTCACGTCTGCGGAGTTGCCCGCACCGTCGTTAGCCTTGACGGTGACGTTGCCGTCCTTGTCAACCTTCACATCTGCAGTAGCGGAAGCGGAAGCTGCAGAGGTGGTTGCCGCAGAGGATGCCTTAGCCGATGCGCTTGCGGACGCAGTTGCCGAAGCGGATGCGGATGCAGTCGCGGTAGTGGTGGTGGAAGAGGACTGGGAGCCACATGCGCTCAGGCCCAGTGCGCCTGCGAAAGCGATGGACAGAACCGCGGTGGTCTTCTTCATTGCGGGGGCGATTGCCATTGTTTCTCCTTGTGGTTGTTAGTATGGTGCGGCTAGTTGACGACGTATTCGCGTCGTGCGCAGGATCCTTGTGGGATTCCATAACGATTATCGGTGTAACCAACCGCGTTAATTCTATCGAGTTTGGGTGTGATTATCCGGGCGTGTGGGCGTTTATCCGCATTCTAGCGAGTGGGATAGCCTACGTTTTCACCCAGCTTGTCAGCCAGCTTCTTAGCGGCGGGGAGTGACGGGCTTGACGGGGTTAGCGACAGCACCGGCGGGCTTGAGGGGGACGCTGGGTACCTTAACCGCGCCTTTGCCGCCGGTCTGTTCCCAGGAGCCGTTAGCTTCTACCTCGATTACGCCGTTCTCGCCGGTCTGTTCCCAGGAGCCGTCAGCATCAACCTCAACGACGCCTCCATCGCCAACGCGCTCCCAGGAGCCGTCAGCTCGTACCTCGATGATGTCGCCGTTGGGGGCGTGGTAGGACCAGCCGCCGTCGGTCTTGATTTCGATGAGGGTGTAGCCGTTGGCTGCGCTGACGGTTCCGCTGTCGACGGTCACGGTGCCGTTACCGGAGCTGTTACCTGCGCCGTTGGAGCCGTTCTTGGCGGTGGTTTCACCGGCCTTTTCGTCGACCTTTGCGGAGGAGCCCGAGTTGTTCGATGCCGAGCTGCCATTGACGGTTGCGTTGCCGCTAACATCGGCGGTCACGCCGGTTCCGTTCGCGCCGTTGACGGTCACATTACCGTTGGCGTCTGCGGTGACCCCGGTACCATCAGCACCGCTGACGGTCACACCGTTTTCGGTGACGGTGACGGTGCCCTGGGAGCTGCTTGCGGTGGCGCTCGGGGAGGCTGCGTCGCTTGCCTTGACGGTGACCTTGCCGTTGCCCGCGTTGACTGCTGCGTCGGCGGTGGAGGATGCCTTAGCGGTCGCGGTGGCGGTGGGTGCCGGGTTGGAGGTGTTCTGTGTACCGCAGGCGCTCAGGCCGAGTGCTGCGATTGCTGCCAGGGACAGTGCTGCCGCGCCGGTGCGGAAGCGACGGTTGGTGGCCTGTGCGGAAGTGTGCAGTGCGGGGCGTGCCATGAGGTGGTTCTCCTTGTGCATCCCGGAGGGTCAATCGTCCGGGGTTTGTATGGTTGATTTTCCGGTTGGGTGGGGCCGCCGTGTATGGTGTGTGGCTTTTCCTTCGCCGGTGATTCCAGCTTAGGGTGTGAGTCTAAGATTGAGCTTTAGTTTGCTGTGTTTAAGCTGTGTCCAAACGGGGATGTATAAGTATTTTTCCCAGCGGGGTTTGATAATCGCGATTTTTCGCTCAGCTCATGCATAGCTTTCTGCTTAAATGTATAAATTTTCTTTATTTTTTCTGTAGCCCATCATAGCTTCCCCTGTGAAACCGAGCTACTTTCTGTATCTTATGCTCGAGTTAAGGGTTAGGGTCTTGAAGACCCACCTTGTGCACGCTCCCTGCCTTGCGCACGCTCCCCGCCGCACGTGCCCTCCCAGCCCTCCAGACGCGCCCCCTCCCCCGGCACCCCATACCCCTATCGTCAAGAGAGCATCTGGGCATACTAAAAGACCCCCACCATATTGGTGGGGGTCTTTAGCAGATTCAAAGTCTCAAGAATTACTTCTTCTTAGCGACTGCTGCCTTCAGCTTGG